>Ga0228710_1009775_pt1 | contig 13133 bp, 15 predicted proteins | sample MedpolnodulmetaG_FD_177995 | JGI IMG/M metagenome (GOLD analysis project Ga0228710, IMG submission 177995) | Root nodule microbial communities from Medicago polymorpha collected in Santa Monica, California, United States - pink nodules | ecosystem: Host-associated > Plants > Roots > Nodule...
CCTCTCTTTGCCCCTTGCGCCATCTAGTTCGCGCATTATACACTTGCTTGATGAGTGTCAAATTTTCTTTGTTTTTTTCCTTCAAATCCGTGAGAATATTCCTAGGCTTTGCCAAGCTCTTTGTCATGTCGATAACTCTTTTCTTCTCCTCCGCTTTTAGTCGACCCGCAAGAAGGTGGCCGGATAACTTTGGCGCCAAGTCATTGTTGTGAATTCCACAAAGCATTGCAATCCACCAATCTTGTGTTTTGTTTATCAAAGAAGCATTTCAACCTAAACGGACAATTACATTTCCTTGTGCTCGTGCCTTCAAGCTTCGGTTTTTTCCTCGTCTTAGGTGGCTTGTATTCACCACTCCTCTCACATTGCATCGTCATGTATGACGTTATTGCACTAGATTTATCTATAGAAATAGTAACTCCGGCCCTTACCGATTGTCGACGAACCCAACGAAGTAATTCTTCACGATCTCTCCATCTTTTAATTGTTGTAAAAAATGACCCGGTGTTTACTTCAATAACATGAACACCGGTAGGTACCGGTTTAGGCTTCTCTTCAAAGTTACCGGTAGGTACCGGTTTTGCTTGGTTGTGAACTATGTGAGCTTGAAAAAGAATTTTCACTTTAAACTCCACTTGTTTGGTTGGTTTGACATCGCCGAATGCTACGCCAGAACCTACGCCTACGCCGGAAGCTTTGCTTTTGCCCGGTTTAGGTTCAACGCCATCCTCCCCCACATTTTCAACCATCTCACTCAATGTCTATTCAATACAAAAATAAGAAAGAAAGAAAATAAAGAAATAACTTGTGCGGCAAGCAAAGCAAGTCAAAAAAGTGGCGCAAAAATTCAAAATCTGGGCAACACAGTAGAGTGAGTTAACTCACGCTCAGCCCTATCACCTACTGAAAAAAATTACGTAAGTTGCAGAAAAACCAGGAAAAAAGGATGAGTTTTGACGGTACATTACCTGTTCTTTGATGCTTGATGACCGTAGAAACTTGCTTCCTGACGATTTGCAATGATTTGGAACGAAGATTTTGACCCAAAAATTCACACTTTTTGGGTTTTAGGAGGTGGAGGGAAAGAAAAAATGGAGCTGTGTGGTTGCTTGCTGGGTTTTGAACGAAAATAGTACTCAGCGTGACTTAACCCACGCAGCGTGAGTTAACTCACGCTCCATGACTTAAGTCACATAAGGGCAATATCGTCTTTTCACTTGGGAATGAGCGAAATCGTTTGGGTAAAGAGCAGAACTCGCAATTGATAATTTTTATTTTTTTTTAAATTTTACAATTTACCCCAACAAATACACCTTTAACTCTACATTTTATGTGATTGTCCATTTTATCCTCAAATGTAAATTAAAATATTTTAGATTGTTTTCACTTTTTCTCAAAACTTTCAACGTTTATGACAAAAAAAGTAAGTTTTAATTTTAACAAATCCGAAAAATAGCCATGGATTGATTGTCTTGGAAGGTTATTTTTCTTGAAAAATTTGATCAACTTTTTTGGTTTGGTAATGAAACTCTAATTCTTTCGTATACGATTTTTTTTTGTTGAGAGAAACAAGCTTAATGCATTTCATTAATAATAATAGGTTCAATACATGTTGGAATGCGAGAATAAATGCGGAAACTAGCTTCTGACAAAGCCGCCTGAGCTAAACTATGAGCAACTTCGTTCGCTTGTCTCCTAATGAACTTAACATGAGAGTTCATAAGATCCGTGCAAAGAAGGTGTACACAATGCGTGATAATAGCGCTAAAATCTGATACACCAATTTGCTTCCCGTAAATATTATCCACAACCGTCTTTGAGTCGACTTCGAAATCCATGTTCCAAAGATGGAGGTCCCTTACCGATTCCATAGCTTTTAGGAGTCCGATAGCCTCCCCAATATCTACATCAGTGGTAGGTGAAAACCATTCTGTTCGAGCCAGCACAAAGGCTCCTTCTGCGTCTCTGATACACATACCTATGCCCACGATGTCTAGAGTTTCAGAGAAGGAAGCGTCAACATTACACTTGTACCTTCCCGGAGATGGTTTTGTCCAGGATGTGACATGATTAGGAGTGCTGCGCGTACATCCTTGTTGCTTGATTTCTTGAGCGTTCCTCTAGCTTAGTAACAAAGTTGTGGCTCTGTCACAAATAACCTGACACGTGTCTGAAGAATCATTCCACACTTTGTTGTTTCTGTTTTTCCATATGCTCCACATTAATGTGCTAAAAATTGGATGCTGAGTAGGTTGCTACTGCTGTAGAATTTCGAAGATGGTGGTGGAGATATTACCGACATTTGAAACAACATTTGAAACTTCATTCCATAGTCCCATCTGCTGCCAACATTGCGCGCTTTTGGGACAGGTGAATAGCACGTGCGCACTGTCTTCATCTTCGCTACAAAACGGACACTGCAAATGACAAACTACACCTCGAGTATGTAGTTGAAGCCGTGTTGGAAGACAGCCCCGAGTAACACACCAGAGAAAGTTCTTGATTCGAGGTGGAATTTTGATGCGCCATAATTGATTCTAGCTGCCGTCAATTCTGTGTTGTTGGACGGTCAAACTGTTTTCCATTATGCTTCTGTACGCACTGCGAACCGAGTAAATTCCATTCTTTTCCAATTTCCACATTGGTGTATCCTACTGCACCGAAGCATACAATGGTGTTCTGCATATTTGATAAGCTGAACTGCTGTCAAGTAAAATGAAAATATTTTTTGTATGCCATTGCTTCATGTGTGGGACGAACAAGTCAGACACCTTAAGCGAAGCCATTGCTAAATTCATATCTGCAGGCCGAGGGATAGAGTAGTTTCCCCGAATCCAAGATGGGTTCCAAACTGATATGTTAGTTCCGGACCCTATGCTCCATTGGAAACCATTTTCGACAACCGCCTTAACGCTCCAAACACTCCTCCAGACAAAGCTTGGTATGTGGCCTATACTTGACGCAAGGTAGTCACTAGAAGGAAAATATCTAGCCTTAAATAATCCAGTGATCAAGGAATCAGGGTGTGTAAGAAGCTTCCACGCCTGTTTTCCTAACATTGCCATATTAAAAGCCTTAAGGCTTTTGAAACCCATACCTCCAAAACTTTTCGGAACCGTAAGGCGCTCCCAAGATAACCAATGCACGCCTCTTCTATTTCCATTTCCGTGTCCCCACCAGAAAGCGTTGAGCATTTTCTCTATATCTTTGATTAAAGAGTTAGGTAGAAGGAAAGTACTCATTAAATAGGAAGGGGTGGATTGTAGGACTGATTTTATTAGGACTTCTCTGCCTGCTTGAGAGAGACACCTACTGCTCCATGAGTTTATTTTATTCCATATCCAGTCCTTAATGAATTTGAAAGTTGATGATTTACTTCTTCCAACCATTGACGGTACCCCTAAATATTTACCGGTGCCAAGTACCTGCCGTACACCCATGATGTTTGCAATTTCTGTTCTCATATCAGTTGGTGTGTTGCGGCTGCAAAAAATTTCAAACTTCTGAAGGTTTATAGCTTGACCGGACGCCGCTTCATAAGTTGCTAAGATGTTTTTCATAATATTTGCTTCAGCAGTGGAGCCTTTGAAAAAGAGAAAGCAATCGTCGGCAAATAACAAGTGAGAGATGATTGGAGCGTTGTTGTAGATTTTTACTCCATGAATTAGTCCTTGACCTTCAGCTTTCCGAATCAATGCCGACAAACCTTCCGCACACAAAATGAATAAATAAGGCGAAATAGGGTCTCCTTGTCTTAATCCTCTACCAGGAACAATTGGTCCAACTACTTCACCATTTACAATAACTGAGTAATTCACCGTTTCCACACAAAGCATTATCCACTTAATCCATTTTTCAGAAAATCCCATTTTAACCATGATATCTTTCAGGTAGTCCTAGTCGATGCGGTCGTATGCCTTGCTGATATCTAGTTTGAGAGCCGCATCATAATTTTTACCTTTTTCTTTGGACTTCAGGTAGTGTACAATTTCGATTGCTGCCATAGCGTTATCAAGAATGGACCTCCCAGGAACAAAGGCTGACTGGTTGGCTGAAATGCATTTATCAAGCACAAGCTTCAAACGATTTGCGAGGACTTTCGCTACAACTTTGTACAGAACATTGCAAAGTGCAATGGGACGCCAATCCTTCATAGATTCCTGGTTGTTGCCTTTAGGGATTAAAGCGATGTTTGTGGAGTTAAGGTTTGGGGGAAAGACACCTTCAGCTAGCCATGAACAGCCAGCTTCAAAAACTTCAGTACCACACATATCCCAGAAACTTCGATAGAAATTCGGGTTAAAACCGTCAGGCCTCGGGCACTTGTCTGCTTGCATTGAGAAAGTGGCCTCTTTGAACTCATCAATGGTAAAGGGAGCAGTCAAGGAATCATTGTCTTCCACTGTTAATTTTCTATCAACTGCTGTAACAACATCATCGCGGGAGCTTGGAGATTTTTGGAACAGTTCTGCAAAATAGTCTTTTCCAATAGTTTTAAGGCCTTCTTCGCTTCTGCATACTGTTCCGTTGACGTCCTGCAAATGCTCAATTTTATTTGTTTTCCTGCGTGCGGAAGCTGCAGCGTGAAAAAATCGAGTGTTCAGATCACCCTCTCGATACCAGAAGGTTTTTGCCCGTTGTTTCCAATATAAATCATCTTTTACAAGCAGAGTGTCTAACTTGCGGTTTAGAGAAGTAAAATACTGCAGATTTGCAGCAATTAACTGTGTGCGTGCCACCTCCAACTTCTTGCGCACCTTTTCAATTTCTTTGCGAGTCTTTTTACCATGTTCGTTATCCCAATGATGCAGGTCTTCAGCACAATGATTAAGCTTGCCGGTGATGGTCTCATTGAAGTAGGAATTCCAACACTGATGCACAAAAGGACTGAACTCAGGTTCCACCAACCAAGAATTTTCAAAACGGAATTTTTTTCCATTTTTATGCTGCTGCAGGTTTGGAACACAGGATAATCTCAGCGGATAATGGTCTGATGCTGTTGTAGTAAGGCATTCCAAGCTTGCGGTTGAGAACATTGAGTGCCAACTATTATTTGCAAGAGCTCTATCTAGCTTCTCCTCTACTGCTCTATCAGTTCCTAGGCTTTTGAACCACGTAAAGTTATAACCTTCCATATGCACATCAACTAAACCGGCATCAAGTACCGCTTGACGGAAGCCATGGATGAGCCACGGTGCCCTTTCTGTTCTTCCTTTTTTCTCAGAGGCAGATAAGATGTCATTAAAATCGCCAATTATGCACCACGGGAGATTTGACATTCTTGACAGATGCCGCAAAAAATCCCATGAGGCCTTTCTTCTACTTCCTTCTGGATACCCGTAAAAGCCTGTCAACCTCCATTTACCATGTCTAAGGTCATTTATTTCAATGTCGATGTGGTTAAGGGAGTAATTTGTGATGTTACAGTTGAGTGATTCTCGCCAAAGAAAGGCTATACCTCCTCGCCTTCCTTCTCTGTCAAATGCAACACAAAAATCGTACCCCAATAAATATTTCAATTCCTCAATTTTATTTAAAGTAGTCATAGTCTCATACAAGATTATTCCATCCGGTTTATAAGTCCGGAGTTGGTATTTAATATTTGGAATTGTACTCGGGCTACCAATACCCCGACAATTCCATGATATAATACTCATTTCTCTTGGCAGGCCTGGTGTCCAGGACCCGCCATTACATTGTCGCTCTCAAACAAACAATTATCTCTCATAACAATTTCCTGACTATCTATTGCTAGAGAACCTATTGTTGACTAAACAACATTAACATCTGAGACATCCATTACAGGATCTGCTTCACCTTCATCAATCCTGATTCGCTTCAATTGCTTCAAACCATCCTCCTTTGTGCTTATTTTTAGTGGCAGCACATCGTTCATTCCTGGCAGCACCAAAGGTTGAGAATCAACCAGGCTGACACCTAAGTTAATGTTTGGTTGTTGCATAAAACTAGTTCTGTTCTCATTTGTTGCAGAAGTTGGAAGGTCCATAGCTTGTATTGGATTCTTCATTCGTGCTTCTTGAATCAACCTAGCAATTCTGGCCTCATCCCCTTCCTCCTCAACACGAACAACAATAGGTGCACCAGCTGCTGTCAGTTGCAGCATGTTTGTTCCTGGATTAGCAGTTGCGGTTTCCATGACTGGCCAGACATTAAAATCTGCACTAAAAGGATCAAAACAAATCCATTCGTTGCTACTGTTTTGTGCACCAATGTATTTTGCAAAAATCAACCCCTTTGTTTCAAGATTATTACCAATTTTAACCCTTCCAACACGGCTATGGATATTTGTGCAGCTTGAACGCTCTCTAGCTTTCTGTCCCCCTGTACCTGCTCCTTGTCTTCTCAACCAAGGGTTTGTGACCACTTCTCCTTCTTGCGACCCTTGAAACTCAGCCTTTAAACTCGGTCCCCACTTTTTTGTTCCTTCAGTAAAGCCCTTCTCAAACCTTTTTGGACAAAAGCCATCAGTATGTCCTAGTAATCCACAAACGTAGCAGAAATTACCGAGGTTCTCATGTTTGAAGAACACGGTAACAGGATCAGCACCATCCGTTTCAAACTCCCAGCATTGTTTCAGTGGTTCCGTCACATTCATGGCAACTCTAAGGCGCATATATCTACGCCAAGGACCATAGTTGTTGTTAAAGTCATATTTCAGCAATTTTCCAATATGATTACCCAAGAGACTTCCCATTGGTTCGTTCATAAAACCAAAAGGAAGGTTATGGACTTGAATTCATATGTCCATTGTATCTGTCGGCATAGTGAGTGGATTTTCACCAAAATCAAGCTTGTGTAACAACATAGGATAGCTGTCAAAATGCCAAGGCCCCGTTTGTAAAACTCGTTCCATCTCTCCCTTATCGAAGGATTGAAAGAGGAAACAGTTATTTTCGGTTAGGGAAGCATCCATCTGTTTGTCAGGTTGCCAAAGTTGTGAAAGTCTGTTACGGGTGGCATGGAACCTTATAGGTTTTTTACTAAGCCATCTCCCAACCAGACAACAGTCAAGGAGATCAGGGTTGATCTGACCTTGCTCAGGTTGAGAGTGAACATTGGAATCATTTTGGGAAGGATTGGTGGACATGGTTATGGTGACAGAATTTGAGATCAAAATAAGCAGGATAAAGAGAAATTTGTGGCTGAAAGGCATAAGGCAGTGACTGAACCGTTGTTTGAGGTTGCTATTTAAAGGTGAGGCATTCTAATTGCTGAGATTCTGATGGAGTCATGACTGCTATTTCCAAAATCAGTTCTGAATTAATACTAATTAAGAATAATAACTGGGAAAGAATCAGAAATATATCAAACCCGTTATTATTTTTAATTTCTATCAAAGGTGTAGAAATGAAATAGGTAATATGGTTAAGTATATCAGCACAAATACCTTGTAGAAAATGGGAATAATATTTGTTGACTAAACATATTTTCTTTCTAGACTGCCAACCTGAAATTGCATTCACTTCCTGCATAACATCTGTTTTAATGGCATTCAGTTGTATAACACATATAAAAATATAGAGCCTTCTTTCACGCCTTCTTTTCCATCCCCCTTGCTCTATATTTCTTTACATATTACACAGATGCCAAAAATTCAAATGTTGACCTGCTAAACGCAATATTTCATCAAACAACAATGAATTGCAATTATGTGTCATTAATACTGTTGATGTGTCCCCTTCAATCACGTTACTGATGTCCTGGAAGTGCAGAAACTGAAAAAAATCAATTCTTTTGTTTGAAGGATTCATACAGCAAGGTGTAACCTGTGTTGCCTTCGTGGAAGTATAGCTGACCAGACTGAGCATGATTACATCTTCCCTTGCTGACTCGTTTTGATCACTAGAGTAGGACATGACAGTGCTTATGAAATTACAATGAGTATGTGATTTTTATGTGAAGGGAAAATCAAGCAACCATACACCCTCAACTGCCCTACCTCCATGCTTGTTTTTCCTTACACATATATCACATACCTCATGAATCCCATAATATGACATTTGATCTCTTCTAATTTTAGACTGCTCCCAAGACTGGAGCCATGCATGCATGCTTGATTTTCCAGAAAAAACAGCACTCTCTCTTGTGATCCTCCCGCTAAGATCCCCATTACTTATGTATTTAGCTATCCCATTCTTGTAATTTCTTGTTGGTCTTGATAAACAGACACCAGCGAACAATATCATAATCCAAGACAAGATAACTTATTAGTAAAAGTGGAATAATGTGCTGCTATATTTTTTGAAAAGTAATGGACCATTGAAGACAAGAGTAAACAAAAATAATCAACACACAATCAACATAGTTGAATTACTATACGATTGACAACAGACTCTCACTAGGTTAGAAGATGATAATGGAACTATTGAGATGTTGATGATGACAATGTTCAAGTCGGTGGGGCAAACCTTAGGAGAGAAAACCTTCTTGTTAATTTATTTCTCCGTATACGATTTGTATCACTATAAAAGTTTTTTTTTTTAGATTTATAGGTTAGCCACGGTAAAACCGTGACAAAATTAATGCGACTTATTAAAAAAAAAGGTTTAATTACTGATTTGGTTCCCTAAGTATCTAAATGTTGTGATTTTGGTTCCTTAAAAAAATAACTTTTTCCAAGCCCTCTATGTTTACCCATTTATCAATTTTGACCTTCGAGTTAATTTTGACTGAGTCAATGCATATGTGGCACCTATTGGGATGCCACATGTGTAATTATTAATTAAAAATAAAACAAAAAAGCCAAGTGTGTATTTATTAAATTTAAAAGGCACAATTGTTTTTCTTTTCCAATTAAACAATCTTAAACTAAAATAGTTAATAAGAAAAATAAATCTCTCTTCTACGAACTTTAATCCCATTATTCTTCTTCATTATACACAACCCAGAAACACATGTCTCTAATCGCCTATTGTTCATCATCTTCACTCTTCCTCCTTTATTCTTTACAATTTTTTTTTCTCACATAAACAACACAACAAAAACCTAGAACTCTCAATCCTAAATCCACCATGAACATTTTCATAAAGAACAAAATCAACAAAATCCAATATAGTAGTGATCCTCCAAAACCTACGCACATCACACAACATCCATAACCCACAAAATCCTTTACATAAAAATTGAAAATTTAACACATACATAAGTTATAACCAACATTTCATAAAGACCCATTTCAAAAAAGTTACAAATGCAGAAGTGAGAGCGGCGATAAGGAGAGGAGAGAAAACGAAGGGTGTAGAAGATAAGAGGATTGACTTTGTAAATATCCAACCATTTCTTCAACCTCGCCGCTACAAACGTCAACGACGTGTTCAATGAATAGGTTTGTTACGGTTCGAGTGGAACCGGAGAGAAGAACGTTGTTGTTGTCGTCGTTGACGGGAGAGTGGGGGTAGGGTTTCAGCGGTGCGGCGGGGGTAATAGTGGTTTTGTGGTTTATTGAAATTGAACAAACGATGGTTTTTCCCACGGAATGGATTTGGAATTCCAGAAGAATCAATTCTTTGGAAGCTGTATTTTTAATTTCTGTTTTTCTTTCTTCTTTTTAATTTCTGTATTTAAGAAGAATGGATTTCGATATGATGTTGAAGGATCAATGATGATGATGATCGTGGAATTTCAATTGGATGAAAAATGGTTGATTTTTCTAGAATTTTTTTCCTTATGGGTTTTTTTTAATACTATTTTTCCATGTATAACACGTTAGACATGGTCTAACTATGGCAATAAATCTGAAAAACTAGAGGAAAGTTTTCCGATGTGGTAATCAGGTTTAATAATGCATAACACGAGGGGGTGGTGGTGGTGGTGAATGATTGTGATTATAATAAGAGATGATTTATTCGGGTAGGAGGATAGTTGTAGGGGTGTGGGTAAAAGGTGCAACAAAATAGGGTTTCTTAAATGACAGTCACACTTGATGATGTGGCATGTTTGCTGCATCTCCCTATTTACGGCATGCTACTGTCCCACAAGTCTATATCACGGGACGAGGCGGTGGAATTGATGGAGACGTACTTTGGGTCTAGTACGGGTGATGCTCTTATTGAGGTCGAAAAGACCAAAGGTGCACATTGCCGATTTGACTACTTGGAGAGGATCTTCAAGGAGCGTTTGAAGGAGCAGAGGGATTTGGAAACAGAGTATGGTATGACTCAGGAGGTGCAGAGGTTGCGGGACCAGGTTGTCCGCATATATTTTCTATGCTTGGTGGGGATCACGATCTTCACTGACAAGAGCCAGTGGGATGTGGATGTTGTGTGCCTGAGGTACTTTAGAGACCTTGATCTTGTTGCTGGTTATTCATGGGGAGCTGCGGCACTAGCTCACTTGTATAAGGAGCTCAACAATGCTGCACGTTGAAACTGCAATCAGGTGGCAGAATACCTGACTTTGTTGCAGGTATAAATTAAAAACTATGTTTTTTTTAAATGTAAGTGTATATGGTTTGTATATTTATATGTGGTTGTCTTTGGTGCAGGCTTGGGTGTTTCAGCACTTCCAAGGTATGGGAAGCAAGGATGTCTGAGCAGGATATAAAGATAATCATTATCCACGCGCAATGTTTTTTTTTTACCACTGTCTGGTTTAGGCACATCAGACAACTACAGAAACCATCTGGATGTGCTGGATTTGACGAGGGTTGTCATGGCCCCATATGGAGACCACCGTCAGGCACGTCCGTTTGACCGGGTCTGTCTTTACTCTGGATGGTTGAGATGCGGAGATTGCATGGTGAGATATCTGCCGGAGAGGGTGCTTCGTCAGTTTGGGAGGGTTCAGACTATACCGAGACATCCCGTCGAGAGTGCATCTCCTGATGTTAATTTGGCGGAGATCACAAAGCGCTTTCGGCGTGCACTTGATTATGCGCTGACACCTCAACAATTGGGAGAGCGTGCAGTTCATGATGTGGAGGCAGTAGATGGATACATCGATTGGTTTTATCGCCATTCCCATCCACGCATGGTTCTTCTTGACATGCCGGTACCGGTGCCGAGGCCACCAGAGTGTGAGGTCCTTGATGCGCGAGCTGCTCAGAAGGATGGAGACCTTGGGTACTTACAGCTTAGCGGAAGGATGAGCCGCATCAGAGACCACATCTATGTTGTGATGAAAAGTGGTTTGGTGCCGAAAGGGGCTGAGGAATGGCAACATTTGGAGGATGCGTTGAAAGAGGTGCATGATGGGAAACTTTACCGTTGTCGGGGAGCTATTGAGGGTGGAAGGGGTGCCAGAGGTGGTGGCAGGGGTGGCGGTGGTACGGGTGTAGTTATTAGGAGTTGATTGTGTTATGTTATGTTTGAACATCTTGGATAATATTTAGTGATGTAACATTTGGATAATTTTTAATGTTATGTAATCTTGGATAATTTTTAATTATATTTGATTAATGTTATGTTTGAAAATTATGTTGTGTTGATAATTGTTACGTTATAAGTTGAATTTACTGTTAGAACATATGGTAACCGACATGGTATGTCTGTTTAGAAGCAAACTAATGCGCCAAAACAGAGGCTCAGCCAAAACAGATGGCTTCTGCCTCTGTACTGATGCAGTCCGGATTATATAATCCGGACAAGTTTATCACTTTCCGGAATATATAATCCGGAACCATCGTTCACCACCCCCTTTTGTTGACTTTCAACGAGGTGATTTACACTTTTCGGATTAAATAATCCGGAAGTTATCTACAATTTTCGGATGACATAATCCGAATCCATCTATTCATAACTGGCATCATCATCCTTCAGGGTGGATGAGGTGCCAAAATACACGAATAAATCTAGAATTAATATTCCGGAATGGGTTCGAATTATATAATCCGGACGAGGGGTATTTTGGGAAAAAAATAGGGCGCGCGAGGAAAGGAATTGGATGGGAAAAGTAACTCTCTTCTTAAATTTGCAAGTAAATCACCGTTTGAGCAATATCCGTATGCATTTCTACTCATATATAAACCCCATATATGCTAGTAACATCCGTGTAGAATATTTTCGTAGGTATGTGTGTACTACAATACAAAATTTTGCATCCATTTCAATCTGAAACTACTAATATATGTCATAATCTTCTTCCACATTCAACACTTTGTTTCTAAAAACATGTTAAACAAATTTTGTTGAGCATATATCTCATAGTCACATACATATTTGCAATGGTAGTGATGTCAACTGCAGTCGTAGATCGCAAAAAGCTGTGGTTTATTCATAATATGCTATAATGATACCATGTTGAGGTGAAAAATCCTTCGCTCAAGCAAAATGCTCTCTGACAGCATTCCTTCTTTCGTGTTCTTATGTCTTTTTCACCCATTTTTGTTTTGAATTGGCCTTTGGTGTAAACATGAAAGTTCTAGATAATGTTGTTATCTTTCCAATGGATTTGGTTTGACTTGAAAATGCTTTGTGGATTTTGAGTTATGATGAAAACACTCCAAGTAGGTCTTGAAGAAATTTTAAAGAAACTTAGCATAACTATTTCCAAGTCAACCCAATACTTATGGTTTGTTTCCAAACATCAAAACTAGACGTATTAGGAGTTCAATTAAGAGGTTTAAGAGTATTTAACCTATGTCTTGTTGAATCTAACTTGGTTTTGTTTTGAAAATGATTTGGTTTTGTAATATAGAAGAAATGATACGAACTTATCGTAACTTTATGATTTTGATGATTTTGTCGTAGTCGGCCGGTGAAACGCACATGTATATCCAACTACACTCATATGTGATCTAAGTGTATACATAGTCGAGGCCCTCGAGTTTGTTTACTTGGTTTTAGTCCAATTGTTTCAATTATTTTCAAGTTGTAAAATGAGAAACGAACTTTGTCGAAAATGGTTCTTTAAAGCCAATTACCTTATAAACCTTTCGTGAATAGCTTTATATGATTGAATGAAGATATGTGAATGATTGTTAGGTGTTGAATATGATGTTTATTATAATGTGTTGTATTTTCTCCTTTACTTGGAAATGTGAGAAAGTGTATGGAGTTGTTGAGCTATATTATATAGTTGATGTTGATTAATATATATATCAATTGATGTTGATGATTGTTGATAATTATGATGACAATGTGGTGATGACTCTTAATTGAATTATGACTTGATTG
>Ga0228710_1009776_pt1 | contig 13132 bp, 11 predicted proteins | sample MedpolnodulmetaG_FD_177995 | JGI IMG/M metagenome (GOLD analysis project Ga0228710, IMG submission 177995) | Root nodule microbial communities from Medicago polymorpha collected in Santa Monica, California, United States - pink nodules | ecosystem: Host-associated > Plants > Roots > Nodule...
CACAAAAACAAAATTTACAATATATTTACAAAACTGCCACCTTATTTATATTTCACACCTTTTTTTAATAAAATAGGTATAATACACATAATTCTTATGTCAATTTTGCACTAGTGCAAGAGGCAAAATCACTTTATTATTAATAACAATAAATTAATATTAAAATTAATATTATAACATTAAAATAAATTAATAAAAAATACAACAATCCCCCACAATTTATTTTAAAGTTGTTTATGTTTTTAAAGAAAGTGAGGCATAATAATAAGGAATGAGATTTAAGCCTTTGAACAAAACTATCAATCATCAACTGTTACAAAATTAAATATAAAATTAATTTGATAAATAAAGCTTTGACTAGGCTCCTTCAAAAAAGCTTTGACTAGGTAAACATCACATGGTTGAATCAACAATAAATAATGAACAACTTTTACTAACTTTGGAAATATAATATCAACTCAAAAATACAACATTATATATTGCTTATGTTTCGAACATGAAAAATACAGACATATGCACAATTTTTCAACATGACTATATCTAGTTTCAGCATCATTCAACACTCTATTAAGGTAGTAAATGGCTCTTTCGGTACCATTTTCATCCTCTTGAGCTAACATGCTTCCCATCGTCGAGTCAGATGCTGAAATGTATAACTTAATGTTTTTATTCCTAATTGTAGGCAATAAAGTTGGAGGTTTCGTCAAATAATCTTTGATCGCATCAAAAGCTTTTTGATGTTCTTGCCTCCAGTTAAAACTGTCCTCCTTCTTCGGTCTGAGTAGTGATGAAAATGCTTGTGTTTTTCCACTTAAGTTAGAAATAAATGTTCTCAAGAAGTTGATTTTTCCCAACAAAGACTGAAGTTCTTTCTTTGTCGAAGGAGGCTTAGTTTCCAAAATAGCCTTAGTTTTATTTTGATTAATTTCAATTCCTTTTTTGATTAATGGATTCATTTTTAATCCATATTTTCTCATCCTTTCGAATGACAACCAAAGGTATTCCAAATGATCATCTTCTGACGAAGATTTTACCACAATATCATCAATATAAATTTGCATAAATTTATCAATAAAATCATGGAACATTGAATTCATTGCTCTATGGTATGTGGCACCAACATTCTTTAGGCCAAAAGTCATTACTACCCATTCGTAAGTACCTAAATCTCTTGGGCATCAAAATTCTTCTTTTGACACATCTTCTTTAGCCATGAAGATTTGATTGTAACCAGAATAGCCGCCGAGTATACTCAAGTATTCAAATCCTGTTGTAGAATCAACAAGCATTTCTGCCACCAGCATAGGATATTCATCCTTTGGTGTAGCATTGTTCAGGTCTCTAAAGTCTATCCAAACTCTATGAGTCCCATTTTTCTTAATTACAAGAAGGAACAATATTTTCTAACCATTCAACATACATTGCAGTTCTAATGAACATACTTTTGACGAGTCCTTCGATTTCCTCCTTAATCTTCGACATGATCTGAGGTGCAAACCTTCTTGGAAGCTGTTTTACTAGTTTCTTCTCTGGCCAAATCGGTAAATTTAACTCTACCACATTTATGCTAAATCTAGGATTTTCGTTATAATCCCAAGAAAAACAGTCTTTGTACTTCTTTAGAAATGCAACTTTTCGAACCTTGAACTCTAGGCCAATTTTAGAACTTATGTAAGTTGGCCTTTTTATTGATCCATCTCCGAAAGCAATTTCCTCCAAAGGATCTTGAGCATGGATCTTTTTGGTTTCAAGAGAATGGTTCATCATAAAAAATGCAATAAAGTTTCTGGCATTTATCCGTTATTTCTTTTGGTTCGTCACCAATTGTCTTGATCACATTTCCCAATCTTCTTAGGTAGTGTTTGAAGCATTAGATTGACAGCAACACCACCATCTACAACACCTTGTCGACTCCAATATCATCAACTTTGGCTTGAATGAATAATGGTTTGAGATGGCCTTTCATAGAGCCATTTGGTTTCTTGAATATGGCCTTCTGTTGATCACCACAACCATAATCTGTTACATAACAACACATGGACCTTTCTCGAATATAGTTTCTCGATACCCTTTTTGGACCTTTAATACCTTCTCCACTGAGTTCGAGTCATAGGATTTTTCCCTTTGTAATTATTACGGTAGATATATTTCCTTGACTCATTTGGATTTTCAGTACCAATAGAAACATTTTTAGTATCACTGTTACTAGTACTGCCTTTCACCACATTGTTCTTCCCATACTAAACATTTTTATGGGTCGAATGAACCCATTTCTGCACAGGTACCTTAGCATGGGGCACAAAAGTTTTGCCTCGACCATTCTTATTAACATAATTAGTGGTCAAAGAGTTATTGATGAAAGGAATATAACTCTAAGTAAAAAGAACTTTAGTCTATGATCAACAGACCATTTTCCTCTTTTCTTAGATTTTGCAATAAAACCCTCAAGGCTTTTGGTAGCCTCTTTGTCAAATACAAAGCTACATTTGGGGCAAAACATGACCTTCGAGATTTTCAACCTCTACCGATTGAGAAAATCGACCAGTTCCTCTTCAGCCATGGGGTAATATACTTTCGCCTTCTCATCAAACTAAGATTATGAGATGACTTCGTCAGCACTTTTGGGGCCTCCAGAAGCTTATACCTTATGGTATTCAGCAATATCAACCTTTGCTTCAACAGGTAGCTTTTCGACAACGTCCACAATGGCTTCCACTACGTTACAACCTACAACTTCTGTGTACATTGCATCAACGTCTTTTAGGAGATCTACATCCACTTGCATTTGAGGCTTTGTTTTATCTCCAAACTTCAGTCTGCCTTCATTCAGAGCTCTTTGAACAAAGTCCCTAAAAAGTACACAATGTGAGGTCTTATTGTAACGCCCTATTTCTATTACGCGAATAACATAAATATTCAAGAAATAGACGTTACGTCTTCACATCAAAATTCGAACAACATGCATATATAAGATTCATCAATAGTCGCAGCGGATATAAGTCATACATCTCCAAAATATACATGTCATAAGATCAATATACATCATCATATAAAATCTTCAAATCCCGACAAATGGGCAAAATCTCCATAACATAAATAAATCCAGAATATCATAAAGACTGACACCTAATCAGAGCCTAATCTAAGACTCTAAAGACCGATAACGGAGATAGCTCCCGCTATCCAAATACTCACCAAGCAAAACTACTCATGCACTCCGTTTACCCATTCAAACAAACAGGTAGGCGGTCAAAACCACTGGGGGTTAGCTTCACATCAATCATAATCAACATAAACAAACATAAGCATTCAAGGATTTCATGCATAACACATATACATACTCATCCCTCCTAGAATACTAACATCACATCAAAGGATTACTCAATTATTAACATAAGCTATCACATTACTAACATAGCATAGCAAGCATATTCAATCTCTAATCAAGTCATCGACATAAGCTCATCATTTATCAACATCATTTATCAAAATCACCATCACTTAACATATATACATGTGCGTTTCACCGGCCAACTATGACAAAATTATTAAAATCACAAAGTTACGACAAGTTCGTATCATTTTGCAAAAACGGCCAACATTGACATTTTTCAAAGTAAGGCAACTTATTCAAGTTTGAAAACCTACAATTTAATCTTAATCCATCATATAAACATGAATATATGACACTTGTACAATATCAAGTCTTAGTTCAAAGTTTCACCAAAGTTTGTTTGAGAAAATCCTAAGTTCGTCTCATAATTACTTCATTAATGTCAAGCAACACGAGAAATCATTAGACCCTTTATACAAAGTTATTTCTTTCATAAAAGCAAGCACCCCTATATGATTAGGATAAAGTCCCTACACTTAGGAAAAAGTTTGGAAACGATTGGATTGAAGAAAATTGCATTTTAAAGGTTTCTGGGCTGTCAAAATCGCTTCATGATTTATACAGTCGCCTCATGATTTTGGCAGCATCAGACTATACAGAAATTTGTTGTTGCTATCAAAATCGCCTCATGATTCGTAAAATCGCTTCATGATTTTGACAATATCAGACTATGCAAAAATTTGTCGTTGCTGTCAAAATCGCCTCATGATTCGTGAAATCGCCTCATGATTTTGACAGTATCAGACTATGCAGAAATCAATTATTTTCCAAAATCACTTAACTAGCTCTTCATACAAAAACCCAACCACACCAACATTTCATCTTAATTTATCAAGAATCACAATTCACCATGAATGACCCATTTTCATCAAAACTCTTAAAACAACAACTTCATAAAATGGAACACCCATGGTATAATTCAACAACAACAACATATCATAAAAATAACAACATCATTAAACCATGAATTCATCACAATTCAACAACACAATATCACAATTCAACAATTAGAGCACAATTCACAATATACTCATTTATACATATCATGAACATGCAATTTCATCAACAACAATTCAGTTATCATCAAATTCATATACCCAAACATATGATTATAACAAGAGCACGAATTTCAACAACTAAGTTCAAAATAATCACTTATTTTTATATTTTTTTAGACAAAAGGAGGGTAGCTAGCAAAGAGCTAGGCTACCAAAATGTATTAAAAAGAGAAAAGGAAAAAAGGAGGGGGACAAGAACCAAAACCTCCAATAAACTTAATAAAACCTATAGAAAGGTAACCCTAGTTTGTTCTTTCCAAACGTTTCTCTAATACAATCAGGAATGTTTAACCAAACTCTCAGATGGGCAACACTTAAACCAAAATTGGCCAAAACATCTGCACAAGTGTTTCCTTCCCTGAATATATGAGTAGCAATGAAATTCATAGATCTGGTGATATGCAAGCAGTTTTCCCATCTATTACACAATCTCCAGGGAACAATGGATAGATTTTTAATAGCATTAATAACCAAAGCAGAATCACACTCCAACCATAAATTCTTCCAATGAAATTGACTTGCCAGCTCAATGGCATGCATTGCTCCATGAAGTTCAGCATGGAAGGCATCGGAATTATCTGTGTTCTCAGCAAAGCAAAGAAGAAAATCTGCATCATGGTTCCTAAAAATTCCTCCACATCCAGAAGAAAGAGTAGTAGAGGACCCATCCGTATTACACTTTATCCAATGGGGTGGGGGAGGTTTCCAAAGGACCTCTATAATGTTTGGCGCTTTAGGAGGGTGGATACTAACATTGAAACATTTGAGAATGACAAAATTAGAGACACTTGCAGAAGCAACAACTTTAGAGAGATTACCAGTCAAAGCTGTACCTGAAATGATGGTAGAAAGAGAGCTCTTCCAATGAATTTTCCTGCTTGAGAACCTCAATTGATTTCTTTCATACCAAACTGTACAGATGATGTTAATCATGACTGCTATGATTACCAATCTGCACTGAGGGTTCCAGGATCTATTACAAATGTTCCACATATCTGTCACTGACTGGAATTGTAGTTGTTTGTTGATCAGAGAGGCAAACCAACGCCACAAATTAATTACATATGTGCCTTCAAAAAATAAGTGAAAGGAACTCTCCTCATTCATGTTACATAAAGAGCACATAGAAGGTAAAAGGCAGCCCCTAGCAATAAGATTTTCATCAGTGGGGAGCTTGTTTAACATAAGCCTCCAAACAAGCATAGACTTTGATGGAGGAATATCTTTTGACCAAATAATTTTAGCCCAAGGAACTTTGTTGAAGTGGTGTTTCTTGAAATCGTAAGCTTCTTTCAAAGTTAAAATGCTGGTTCCATTAAGTTTCCAAACAAGTTTATCCGGTTTTGCAACCTTAGGGAGAATAACTTGAGAATTAAGAAGACTCAATGAAGGGAATTGCTGCAATAGGTCTTCAGGAATGCGCCAATGAGCATCATGAAAATAGTTGCAGAGTTTAGGAGGAAAGGAATTAACTTGATCTGCTGGTACATTCAAAGTTTCAAAAAGAGGTTCCCCATTCCAGTGATCAAACCAAAAGTTAATATGTTTTCCATCACCCACAAGCCAGGCTGTGTTCTCTTTGACTATGTTGTATTCATTTTTCATTCCACTCCATAAAGAAGAAAAAATGTGGTGTTGAATACAATTACTACATCTAAGAACCCTACTTCGTAGGATGACTGCCCAATGCTCCTCTGAATGAAGCATTTCCCAACAAATCTTCATGTTTGTAGCTTGGTTCAAACAAATGAGAGATCTCAAACCAAGGCCTCCCTCATCAAGATCAACACAAACTTTTTTCCATGCCACAGTCACTAGCTTTCTTTTATCAATATCTCCACTCCAGATAAATTTTTTAATCAATTTTTCAATGTCTCTAAGAATACTAATTGGCCAAGAGTAGACAGTCATTGTGTGGATCACCATACTTTGAATTACGGACTTTACAAGTTGAACCCTACCAGCCATAGACAACAAAGAGGCTTTCCAGGAAGCTAACCTAATTTTGATCTTGTCAGCAATAGGTTGGAAATAGATTCTTTTGGGTTTACCTCTGAAAATTTGCACGCCAAGGTAAGTGAAAGGCAGAGTGCCAATTTCAAACCCTATAAGTTGCACCATATGATTCAGCCTGACATTAGATACCCCACCAGCATGAATTGATGACTTGCTCAAGTTTATAATCTGTCCGGAACAATTGGCATACCTAGTAAACAATTCCTTTAAAGCTTGTAAGCAAGAAATTTTCCCTTTGCAAAAAACCATAAGATCGTCAGCATAAAAGCAATGAGAAGGGATATGATAACTTCTTGAAGCAGCTATTGTTTCCACTTTCCCTTCCTCCACAAGTTTAGCTATACCTCTACTTAGGACTTCCTCTGCAATACAAAAGAGAAGGGGAGACAAGGGGTCTCCTTGTCTAACTCCCCTATTACAGTTGAAATATCCTGCTTGAACCCCATTGATAGATATTGAGATTTTGGCTGAGAGCAGAATAGAGTGAATCCAATGGATAAACGTAGAATGAAAGCCAAATTGTTGAAGAACCTCAAGCAGAAAGTCCCAGCTCAATGTATCGAAAGCTTTAGACACATCAATTTTTAATGCTAGATTACCACCAAAAGATTTCTTGTCTAAAACATTGATTGCTACTGAAGCTAAAGCAATGCAATCTCTGATGTTTCGCCCCTTAACAAAACCTCTTTGTTCTTTAGAAATAATAAAGGGGAGGATCCCAGCTAACCTGTCAGCAAGTACCTTTGAAATAATTTTGAATATAAAGTTAGCCAGAGCGATGGGCCTGTAGTGTTCAATCTTGTCTGCACTTGGAATTTTAGGGATGAGAACTAAGGTGTTCGCATTAAAGTTTGGAGGCAGCCATCCATTCTGAAAAAACTCCAAGACAGCTTTATATACATCTAAATGAATTATATCCCAGTATGCTTGGAAGAAGCAAGGTCCAAATCCATCTGGTCCAGGAGATCCATCATGATTGAGGTCAAACACTGCAGCCTTTACTTCTGAAAGAGATGGAATCATGGTGAAAAGGTTGTTTGTTGTATCATCAATGATCTTGGGAATTGTTTCCTCCACCAAGAGCCGGTCCTGCAAAACAGTGTTAGAAGAAGAAAAAAGACGTTTATAATAGTTTACTATGTGGCTGGAAATTCTCTGAGGATCACTAATGATCACATCCTTGTTTCTAATAGTAGTTATCATTAAATTCAAAATCACTTATTCAAATAAGCACTTATGCATAGGATTAGAGAAGAAATTAAACTAATAGATTATGAATGAAATCTAACCCCCTTACCTTAATAAGCAATAATCCTAGCAAAAGCTTCAATTAAGCTCCTAGAATCTCTATCACCTCTTGGTTCCTCAAGCTTCTCTCTTCAAACCCTCTTCTCTTCCTCATGCTCTTTCTCTCTCCACCTCTTCTCAAAATCTTATAAAATGAATTTGAACCCTATTTTTGTACAAAGACTAGATCTTAAATAGTGTCCACACTAATGAGCTTAACCCTTAAAAGTCTAATGGGCTCAAAACTCTTATAAACTAACTCCCAAAGTTTCTATCCACATACGGTTAAAAGTTACCGAATAATTACCGGTTCAAAACTAATTACCATTACCGAATAGTAACTTAGTAAAAATAATGGTTCTCACTTGAAACACTAAAAATAACCGTCACCATGAATTTACTAATTTACTCTTGCTCACAAAATGACTAAAATACCCATGAGTCTAAAATGACTATAATACCCTTCTAACACCGAAATCCACTAAAGTACACACATAGGCAAACAAGCACATATAAACACATATTAAAAATAATTAAATAAATCTAACGGAAAATTGGGCTGTTACACTTATGTCCTAAAAAATTATGTTACTTACAAAACCCTCTCTTTTTACGCTGCTCTAGTGGTGTAATTTATAGACCATTAGGTACCGTCACTTGACCATCAGCAACCAAGCGATAAAAAATCTCATCGAATTTGGTTACGTCAAACGTATAAGTTTTGGGAGTGTACTTATCATTTTGTGTCTCGGCAGGATTTTTCCCATATGAGGACGTCAACATTTTGCATGTATAAGGAGGCCCGGGTTTCAGTTCAGCAACATTTTGGTTTGTAGCTTGACAGATTATGAGAGACAGATGAAACAAAAAATACACAAGTTGTGTTGGGATTAGGTTTCATTGTTAAGATCTATAAATCCTTTCCTAGCCCGACTATAAACTCTTCCTATTTCAATTATAACTTCACATTTCTCCCTCCAAAGATATCAATGTATCATAAATAATGGGAGATCAACTTTAATCTCTAACCTTTGATGTCTCTCTCAGTTAGTTAAAAGAGATGAAGTACATTCCAATAGAGTGTGTGATTGTAAATCTAGCCTGATGTCTCAAAACTAGCATCTACAATGATTTTACTGAAGCCTCTAGCTTAGCTAATAGTTTTTTATGATGTTCCTTTTTGATTTGAATATATTTGTTGTTTAGTTAGGCTCCTAGTTTGTGTAAAAGCACCCTAGCTAATCAGGAATTCATGAACAAAGTGATTCATTTTGTTTCTTGTCAAGTTGCATTTCATGTGTCTTAGAAAAGAAGGTATCTCTCTTGGTTTAATAATTCTCATAAAACATGCAATTTCTCTCTGACTTCAGATGAATCGTATCAAACAAGCTTGAATCGATTCGCCAAGCTTTTGAAACAAACATGGCTCTCTGACTTCATATGAATCGTCTCACTTATACAGTGAATCGATTCATGCATGAATCATATCATTTTTGTTTGAAACGATTCATCAAACTCTCTGACTTAGTCTGAATCGATTCACAATAGTTTTGAATTGTATCAATCATCTTCTAGGCAATTTGAGTCGTTTCAAATTTCACTTGACACATATCATTCTTCATCATATTTTTTCCCTTTTCTATTTTGTCTTATATGGTTTGAATCAATTCAACTATTTAGTGAATCGATTCACATAGTTGTTTTTGTGCGAAAATTTCGCCTTCCTACCATCCCCTATATATTATCTTCTCCTCATAACTCCAAATTTATTGAATCATTTGCAACTATTCTCTCTTGGTCTCAAAAACTCATTGTTCATACATTCTTCTAGATTAAACACTTTTTCTTAGAATCACTTTGTACACATTGATTTGCTAGGGTGCTAGTAGCGATTGTAAGTTGGTTCTCTCAAATAGATTGATTGGGCTTAATCATGGCTTCAAAGGAAGTGAATAATCTCATTCCACCTCCAAAGGACTTGGGGGTCTTTCTAACCGTTCTTGAAGTCGAAGGGGGTTCGTTTACCAGACGTAGCATCGAAGGCTTGAGTGAAGAGTTCGAAGGGGTGCACGGGTAATCAAGGATCTGAAGATTCAAGGAGCACCAAATTCAAGGGTTACTTGGAGTTTGAGGGAGTGTTTGCATAGGGGTTAAATAATTGGGTTAAATTTCAAGGAACTCTTGTAAACACATTGTAATCAACATTTGTTACTTAGTGGATGACCTTGGTGAAGGTGTACTTCAACAAGAAGAGTAGACGTAGCTCTAGCGAGGACGAGAAAGAGCGAACTACTATAAAAATATCGGTGTTATCTCTCTTCCCTATCCTCTTCCCCTCTAGCTTGGTAACCTAATAGCCATATAGACCAACATTTACCCATGTCTCTTCTAACAGTATTACATGTCTTGCACTCCCCAAGTCAAAAGATCAATCTCGAATTGCACGTTGGAGAAACATTAAGAGTAGAAATAAAGAAAATGATATAACAAAATAAGATTCATTAATAGATGTCTAGACCAAGTATTTATGTTAGATTCCAAACACATCACACCTAATCCCAACACGTAGAGAATTTTGATGCACATAATGTATAACTTACAAGACATAGGATAGGATGCTGGGAAATTTGGTCCTTCTTTATGCAAGTGTCTTATCCATTGGGCAAACCACTATCTCATTCAAGTGGGATCTTAGACTGCCATATCTTCCATGAAAACCATGCGCTTCAATGGGTGATTTTTCCTTGCTTAGGCCTTTGAAGTCAAACTTACTTTGTTCAGGACCGACCCAGTAGGTTATGAAAGCAAAAATTTTAACGTGGCCTTTAAAAATATTTTTTTAACAGAATATTTATATAAAATCAATTTTATGGAGACTAAAATTTGAATTCGACCAAGAGTAATCGATGCCTTTTTGGTAATCAATTAAGTTATGTAAATGTCTGTAATTTTTCTGTCATATAACATATTTATCAGGCATGGATCTAGGTAGAGTAGATTGGGGGTAACTGCCCCCACTCTTCTTCCGATTATATTTGTTCAATTTTTGATATTTTAATGATTACCCTCTCTTAAAATAATTGATTGCCTCTATTGTAACATCCCGTTCTGCCCTAGCTTCAGTTGAATTTAGCCTGCTCCAGCCATGTTTGAGTGGCAGGCGGAGCTTGGTCCTCCACCTTTACAACATGGTACCATCGCAGCTTCCGTGCCTCCTGTAACGCTCGCCGTAGGTCCTACTGCTCTGCTTACATCAGCTTCTCCGAAGCCCTCCTTTGCTCAGGCCCTCCGTGGTAAATCAGCCCTATCAGACCCTCTCCCGATGCCCTATATGCGTGGTGATATGCTCTCTGTCAAAATCACCGACGATGTCTATGTTCGCGGACTGGATGCTTGCAAAACAAACCTTAGAGGTCGATTAGTTCTAAACAAGGGAGATAAACCGCCCACATCCAAGGACCTTGCTGTCAAACTACAGAAATTGTGGAAAGTGACGGGGCCATGGCATCTGACATCCCTTGGCCGAGGATTTTATGAATTTTTATTTAACTCACAAGATGATATGAGAACCGTTTGGGTAGCCGGTACCGTGAATTTGAAGCCAGGCTTACTCAGATTATTTGAATGGAAGAAAGATTTTAACATGCAGACGCAACGTCAAACGCACACTCAAGTTTGGATTCGATTGTGGGAACTGCCACAAGAATATTGGATGGAAAGAACCTTGTATGAGATTGTTGGGGCGGTGGGAACTCCGCTACTCATTGACAATGTAACTCGTAACAGACTTTATGGTCATTATGCCCGCATTCTTGTAGACCTGGATCTCTCGAAAGATATCTTTTATGAGATTATGGTGGAACGTGAAGGATTTGCGTTTCCATTGGCGATAGAGTATGAAGGACTACCTGATTTTTGCAAGCACTGTCAAAGCATTGGTCACGATGTTCCCAAATGTCGTTGGTTGCACCCTAGGAAGGATGATGCCAATAATAAGGATACATAGGGTAAGGGGAAAGAGAAAGTTATGGGGAAAAAACCTACATGGATGCCATTGAAGGACAACCCCTCTGGAACCGGTTCCTCCAAAGCCTTTGAAGCCCCGCCCACAGTTGCAAGCACGGTCCCAATTGATTCATACTCGACTGCAGCAGCAACAGCCCAACAAAGTCCGCATCAAAGTGTTCCTCAAGATACTTCGTTTTCGTTTGCACTACAAGGTGTGAGTGATGACATTATTCCAGGCAGTCCGCCATCTAGTAAGGAGAATTTGGAGCAGCCTACCATTACTGCACAAGATGACGTGCAAGATATGTCCGCTGATTTATGCTCCTCCGCTTTCACGAGGGAAGACGCTCTAGTGCAGCAAGTGTTAGACCTTGACGCCCATAATTCACAATTAGCTCTTGTTCGATCAATCCCCGTTGAGGCAGAATTGAGTGCCGAAATGGAGAGACTCGATTAAGAAAATTCTCACACAAATATTGAACAGACTGCAAATTTGACGAGCCAGGGAGAAGGTAACTCGACGGTTCAGGAGGACCCTCAAATCAACCCAAAAATTCAAGACAGTTTGGATCTATGGCGCCGTATTCGTGATTATGATAAGGAAAATGCAGCCGCTCCTTTTGTCCCGGTTTTATCTAAGAAACAGCAGCAAAAAGTCAAGAGGCAATTTCAGATTGGTAAGCCATCCTTTACAACCCGTTCTCGGGGTGCTCCAACTCAAGATAATCAATGAACTTTTTTTTACTGGAATGTCCGCGGTTTTGGTAACGCGGACACAAAAATTTGTTGGAACAAAGGGTGTTTCACAATATCACCTATTGGGTTTTGACAATAACAAGGTATTAAAAATCATCAATTGGATATGCTAAACAATTTGTTCAAGTGTACAAGATCCTTAATCAAAGTACTATTCATAAAGATTCTGATTGAACAATTTCAAGAGAAAAGGAATTTTATTTGAAGCTAAGAGCGTCTGGAAGTATGCATTTGAAGAAATGCGTCTGAAGAAGTGCATCTGAAGAAACGGGTCTGAAGAAGAGCTCCTGAAGACACGTCATCAGAAGCAAGGTCATCAGAAGCAATGGTCATCAGAAGCATATCTCGCCAGAAGCTACTTCACCAAAGTTGACAAAGGACAATGTACGAAGTGTACGGCCACGAACTCTGCAACCACCAACTCTGCAATCTTTGTCTCTACATCAAGACAAAGATAACAGTAACATTGCTGCAGACGTTGTTCCCTTTGTAATGGAATGGATTTGAAATTAGTTCTTCATAGGACAACTATCAAATCAGGCAAAAGATCAAGGGTGAAGAATCAAAGCTTCAAAGCAAGACAAGTTGATGTAACGGCTAAATTCTCAACGTC
>Ga0228710_1009777_pt1 | contig 13131 bp, 16 predicted proteins | sample MedpolnodulmetaG_FD_177995 | JGI IMG/M metagenome (GOLD analysis project Ga0228710, IMG submission 177995) | Root nodule microbial communities from Medicago polymorpha collected in Santa Monica, California, United States - pink nodules | ecosystem: Host-associated > Plants > Roots > Nodule...
AAGACCTTGAGAATCCTGCTGCTGTTTTCTCTCCCCATTTCCAAAGGATGTATGTTTGTTTCAAAGGCTGCAAGGAAAGTTTTTTCAAGTGTAGACCAATAATAGGACTAGATGGGTGTTTTTTAAAAGGGTACTATGGTGGCCAACTACTGTCTGCTATTGGAAGGGACCCAAATGATCAAATGCTTCCAATAGCAATTGCATTGGTTGAAGGGGAGACAAAAGAATCTTGGAAATGGTTTTTGGAGCAGCTCATTGCTAACTTAGGTGGACCTGGATTGTGCTTGACTTACACTTTTATTTGTGACCAACAAAAGGTAAATAATTTTCATTTATTCAATTTCAGTTTTAAGCTTATTTTCTCATTAATTTAACCATCACTAATATGGTATAGGGTCTTCTGCCTGCTATGGATGAGTTACTTCCTGGAGTGGATCAAAGATTTTATGTGAGGCATCTTTACAACAACTTCAGGAAGAAATATCCTAGTAAGAAATTAAAAGAGCTAATGTGGAAAGCAGCAAAGGCAACATATGACAATGCATTTAACGATGTTATGGATGAGATTAAAGCCATAAGTGAAGGAGCATATGAGTATCTGAAGAAAATCCCAGCTAGGCATTGGAGCAAGTCAAGATTTACAAGTGGACCACTATGTGACACTCTGGTGAACATGTTAGAGGCATTCAATTCCACCATTATCATTGCTAGAGGATAACCAGTGGTCACTATGTTTGAAGAAATTAGAGTGTACCTGATGGAGTGATAGGAAGCAAATAGGCAGAAAATTGCTAGATATGAGGATGAAGTGTTGCCTAACATCAAAAAAAGAATTGCAAGAGAATCTGCATACACCAATAGCTGGTTGGTTAGGTATGTGATCTCATATAGCTACTGTCAATTATATGTTTCTGCCATTATGATTACTGGTTGGTTAATTTGTACACTGAAATTACTTGTTTAGGCGTTCAAGTGAATATGATTATGAAGTCAGACGCATTGCTTTATTAACTGAGAAGTATTCTGTCAATCTACTTAGGAGGGACTGTGATTGTAGGAGATGTTTGTTGACAGGTTTACCATGTTGTCATGCCATTTCCTGCATGAAGAGCCAGGACATGAACATCAATGATTTTGTTCCTGATTGTTTCAAGAAAGAAAGGTATGCAGCATGCTACAGCAGTGTGATCTATCTAGCTAATGGGCAGTGTTTATGGGAAAGAACTAAATATGCTGATCTTCAACCACCACCAATCAAAAGGCAACTAGGCAGGCCAAAGAAGAAGAGAAACAAGGATGCTAATGAATTGCTTGATGCTAACCAGATGAAGAGGGCTAAGTGGGGTATAAAGTGCAGTAGATGTAAACAGAGTGGACATAACAAGTCCACCTGCAAGCTTCCACAAGCATCTGAAGGCACAACAGGGCAGAATCCAGCACAACCTGCAAATGTACCTAATGGAACAACTTCAGACCACCCTTTGCCAACACCTGCAACTACACCATCTTCAAGCCAAGGAAGATCAGTGCAGCCTCCACAACCTGCAACTGCACCATCTTCAAGCCAAAGAAGATCAGTGCAGCCTCCCAATTTACCTGCATCATCCTCCCAGCAACAAATGCATTATGGCTTAACAAATCAGTCAAATACCAGGAAAAGGAAGGAGAAGCAAAATGTTTCAGCAACACAGCCAGGAAATCCAAAAAAAAAGGTGTCTGCTACAGGCAAGGGTTCAGCTTCAAGCCAGCAATAGAAGTGTCTGTTATGACTAATTTTGTTATGGAATGCCTAAGTGCATATATTATGTTGTAATGCCTAAGTGCATATATTTTGTTGTTATGCCTAGGTGCAGGATACAATCTAGAACTTATTATGCTTAAGTTTAGTAATGATCAAGTACTTGGGTGTTTGATATAGTTTAAGCTTTATTTTGATGTAATGATATGGTTTAAGCTTTATTGAAGCTTAAGTTTAGTAATGATCAAGTACTTGGGTGTAATGATCAGTACTTTATGAAATATTGCAATTTGATTTACTTGAGTCCTTCTTAATTACAATTATTGTGTTTACATTTGTTCCTACTACTGATTTACTTAAGTGCATAATTTGGTATTCATTGACAGTCCAAAACATCTTTCATTTTCAATCACCAAATTTGGTGTTCAATACAAAGCTACTTTTTCACAAACATTTTCATCATTTCATATCAAATTACACAACATTTTACGCAACAACTTCAATTCAAATCACATTTCAAATCAACAATTTAAAGGTAAATCAGCATATTTCATTCATTTCAAACTTGTTCAGGTTACACAACCAACCAAAATTACAAAACATCATTTAAACTTGGCTCAATCTCATAGTACAACTTTCTAACAATCTTCCTATTTCAAATAAACATTGCTCAAGTTTCCATTAGGTTTGCATAATTGTATTGTTCCTAACACTAGGCAAACTCCAAAACACAATAATCCTAAAATAATTGAGATCTTAAGCCAAGATCTGGTCTTCCCCAATTCATTCTTCAATTTTGTATTCTTTTTCTCCAACTTTGCTATCTTCAAGTCCTTGTCATCACAGAACTCTTCATCAACTAACTTGAAGTAACTACAACCCTTGTCAAATTGATTTTTGTAGTTTCTGCAACCCAAGAACTTTTTTCCACAGTTTGGATTGTAGGTATTTGTAACAGTTCGAACAACGGTTTCTTCTCCACACCTGCATTCCGTAATTGATCTCTTTCTCAAATTCGAACCTACAGACATAGCTGATTGACCCAGATGATTTGACATTTCTCAGATTCAAATACAAGAGGATTAGCAGGAGATAGTGGCGATTCGAATTCAAACAGATTCGAATTGAAGGAAGCTTCGAATTTGTGGTCCAATTGGGGTTTGATGGGACCAAAATGAAAACAACAAATAAGTTAGGGGACCAAATATCGAATTAAGCCAAGAAAATTTATTTAGATATAGAAGCCCGACTTAACTAATACACACTTGAAGATCCAATGCATCAAGGAGAAAGCATACATGAAACAATGATGACAAGCTATCTGTTCTAAGAGATAAATAGAAGTAAAGATAAAAAAGAAACATTCAGAATGGACAGGTTAGTCCTTGATTTTTTTTTTTAAGGAATGGTTAGTCCTTGAATTTGTTGCTTCTCACATAGATATAAAAAAAAAATATTGCTTCTCACATAGATATAAAAAAAAATATTGCTTCTCATATTATATTATTGTTTTTCCTAATACTATCTATGTAGAATTGTTTCCATGGTGGTTGTTGTATCCTTTTGTTCCTTAAATTTTTTTAGTGTGATTCATTTTCTGGTTTTTGTTTTTGTTTCATTGTTTTAGGAGACTCATAGACTTCTAATTATGTCCTAGGTGTTTATTCAAAAGCTATTTCACATGCTTTAATGTACAAGTTGAGAATAATCATTTCTTCCCTCTATAGTCTATATTTATTATTTTATGTTTGTTCGCTATAATTTCTTCATTTTATAGTTCGGGTTCATATTCCTACTCAAGAAAAGTTTGGTATTTATAGATAGCATGCAAAATTAATTAAATGTAGGTTTTGTTCTATCATTTATGCTTCTGTTAGTCTCCAACTCCCAGCTACGATTTCCATGTACCATTATACATTATCGGTTTATGGGATTTTCTTTTTCTTCTGATTTTTTTAACATTCATGTGACGATTAATGTTGGATTTCTGAACCTTTCCTTGGGTGATTCACATTTTTGCATGTTTCATTTTCCATTATATATTTATCTATTATCGTTGTTTTTGGACCTCTTTGATCTATTATTTATTCATTTATTTTTTCATGAAATTTAAATATCTATTTCAGTTTGTTGTTATTAGTGTCAACGTAAGCAACCTTCTCTTTTTTACCACCATATTTGCTATCCCTTTCTTTTTCAGCTTTAAGTCTTTCAACTTGTCAGACTCTATCTGCTAGTTGTGTCATATCTCTTACATATTGAGTATCTAATTTCTTTCGAATAGAATAGTCTAGACCGCCAGCAGCCATTTTGACTAATTCATGTTCAGGCACTTGGGTAAAACATCTAGCTTTGAGAAGCCTGAATCTATTCAAGTAATCATCAATAGATTTTGTCGTTTTACGTCGAACGCTTGCCAATTCTTTGAGACTAATCATAGATTGTCCCATGTAGAATGGTTCATGGAAAGCCTTTTCTAATTGACTCTAACTAAAGATAGACCCTGGAGGCAACGTTGTATACCAAGTAAAGGCATTCTTTGTCAATGAACTTGGGAAAAAATTCATTATCAAGTTCTCATTGTTTGTTATGTCACCCGCTTCTGTCAAGTAACAAGCAATATGTTCAACAGTGGATTCGTTAGTTTCTCCACCAAACTTGGTGAATTTAGGGATTTTCCAACCCCTGGGTAATTCCTCCATTGTCACATACTCGGGTAAAGGCGACACGAAATTCGGTCTATGCAGACCCAAATTGAAACCATTTTGAGTCAAAAGGGTTTCGACTACGTTGGCAATATTGTTTTGACCCTCCAAATTAACTTGTTGGGCTTGCCTAACTATTTGATCAGGATCTTGGTTCCTTTGAACCAAAATTGGATCTCTTTCCTACACCCCTGGCAATGGTGGTTAGAGCACAGGTTCGGGCACTGGATTGATAAGATTTCCAGCATTAGACCTATTGACATGCATTTCAATAGGCCTATGATTCTAAACTTGAGGTATTTGCACATTTCACCTTGGAGGAGCGCCCAAGAAACAACAATTCGCCACATCTGGTCTGATAGTGTCAAATAACTATTATGGGTATCCCTAATTAAAGGGTTAAATACCGTTCCAATTTGTTGAGTCAACATATTGACCATTTCATGGTTACTATCTTCCATTTGTTGTCTTAAGGCAACCAAGGAAGCATTGTTCAATGTTTGTTGAGGATTTACACCAGAAACACTCGGCCCAGGATAATAAACCTGAGGGTGAACCGTATTTAAATTCTCTGAAACAACAGGGGGACTATTATGGAGACCCATCATAAAAGATGAAGGCATTCCATATGGCTGGTTACTAAGATTTGACGGATCAAAGGACCATGGATTTTGAACTAACGAATTATTAAAATTCACGTTAGATTGTGTGACCGCTGCAACCGTTGAAGTTGTAACAGGAACGGTTGATGATATATGAGCAGGAATTATTGCCCCCCATCATTTCATCAACGTTTGCGCCATGTGATGGCATCGTATGTGGACTTTGTTGTGGATTTACATTTAATGATGAATTATCCATATACGCCCTTGTTGAGCTTGATGGTGGATCATTACTGCGAGTAGATCATACCATTTTTGGAAGTTTCTTTCTACTCCTCAAGAACATACACAACAAAAATCACCGAAAATTGAACACAAGGAACGACTTTGAGCAAAAACACAAACCGTCTCACTAGGCGTGCCAATTTGTTTACCCTGGATTTTGGTAAACTACTGATTTGGTTTAAGACAAGGGCGAGCGAGATCAGCCAGCAAATCTCAAGACTGTTTGTGTTTGATTGTTAAACTTCGAATGGTAACTGTTCTACTGAACTATGAATATAACCGTCGAAATCCAGAAACAGGGTGAGACCCGTCGAGATTATCTTCAATGGATCGATGCAAAAGCTTTAAAAAGAATTAAAGAAAAAGGAAAAAAAGAGTCTATAAAAGAGACTAAACTAGAATTTCATTAAAGTAATGAATGTAAGAAGGTTGGTACACAGATTCATACGTTATGGCTTGTTTACTCGTTTCTCCTTGTGTGTGTGCGGATAGTTTGAGTGTGTAAGCTTTCAGTATGTTTGAATTGTGACCTGTTTTCACTAGCTACTTATACTAAGTAACTTCCTACAGACACGTCCCAGGCATAATTGCTAATAACCGCTACGGGCGTACTTGAATTCCAAATAACGTCTCTTCGACGAGAAACAACTATTTAGCTCCTCTCTTCGATGCCAACCGTCTTTCGACATCTTCTTCTCTCCGTCAAATTTTCTTCTCGATCAACACATCTTCTATACTTCACTTCGACAGTCGAACTTGTGAGTTGAACTTGCTTCATTCTCTTCGAATCTTGGGTCAAACTTCTTTGACCATATTTATTATAGCCTGTTGAAAATACAGGCTAACACGCATTTGCCCCAAAAAATGTCTTTTTTGTTGATATCTTTAGATAGAAGAAGAAAGAGTACATTTTTTTAACTTTCTTGAGCGTATTTCTCTGGTCGAAAACAACCAAATTATCAGTAAGAATTTTGAAGGTGATTAAAACAAACCTTTTAATAGTGTCATTAAAATCCACTTAGTGGGCCACGTCCCCAATCTTGGAACTTCCATTTCGCCCCGCTTTTACTAACTTTCAGACACGTCCATTGGAAGCTTGAAGTTGTTTAAAGGCATGTGCCTTTTCTTTTCCTCCACGTTTCTCCACTTGAAACCACTTAGAAATTGGCTTTCGCCTTGAAACAACACTCGCCATTGGTTGGACTCTGCATCTTCACGTCTTTTGCCACTTCCTATCCTCATCATTGCATTGTCTTTCCTCACAATATTATCAAGGCTTTGTGCCTCTCAAGACCATTGATCTTTCTCTAATTTCGAGGCCCCTTTACCTTCTTTCATCCACATGGAAATTATGAGGAAACGAAAGATGAGAAGTTAATTTTATTATCTGCACTTCCCATTATAAAAGACCGTTTTCCAATGGATATTCTCTCTTTATGTTTTCCCTTCTTTTACAAGGCAAAAATTATTAACTTCGTATCATGGAAGTGTTTCCCCTAGAGCTCCAAATCCTTATCGCAAAAAAGATTGCTGCCTCGAGTGTTAGAGATTTAATATCTTTCAGGGCATCTGCAAAACTCCACCAACGATTATCTGAAGATGTTGAAGTACTTAGGGCCGTCTTTGACGACTGCTTGCACCTTATTTTCCTTCCTTCACCCAACGCCGGACAAAGACGGCTCATGCAACAACTCACCTTAGGAGGTCATGCACATTACTGCGTTGATAGGGCTGCCCAGCTGCTTCCTCGAGCCCGTCCCAAATTGCAAATGATTCAACTCGTGTTGAGGAATGCTCTTCTTGCAAGATCGGATGAAACCGTATATTTCTTGCTCATGCTGAGGGTGTTGTCCACTAGGGTTTTTGACAGAAACCGTGCCCTATCTGTCTTCAGGGACCTTTTCGTTCGACAGTGTCTTGCTCATTGTAGGAATGTTATCAGTGCTTGTGATCTTTTTAGTTGGGACCAACTTGCGTTTGGATTGCGTCTAGTGCCTCCCGGTTTGGTTCACCGTTTTACTTGTCTTGCTAATGGGGCATGTGCGCAAAGTAATAGGTTCCATAACCTTCATCTGCCATCTCCAGGTGCGGACAATGACTACGACATGGACACTATCTACCTCTTTTGTCGTCTCGACGTTGAAATCGCTTGGTTCCTTGAGCACTTCTGCTTTTTTTTTTATCTTGATTTCTTCCTATAAAGATCTGGAACCATTTTACTATGTATTGGACGGACCTGGCTTGGCTCCGACTATTTTTGGCTTTTTAGTCTGATTCTAGGGCAATGCCATCTTTTGTAGTACTTGTCGAATGCTACGTAATAGATTTTACGTTTAATGTCTAGAGTTCGACATCTTGTACTTTCGCCCATTAGTGGCTTTCATTTCTTAATGCCATGTTTTTATTTTCTTTTTGAATTAGCCTAAAGTTATTTTGACTTCTTGTAGTAATGGTTTATACTTTTTGAAGTATTTTCCATTTATGCGTATGATTCGATTGTCGTCATTCAACTCTTCGATTTCATATGCATTATTCGAAAAGACTCTCAGGATTTTCCATGGTCCTTCCCAATCAGGTGCCCGTTTACCCAAAGTTCTGTCTCTTTTATCCATAGGCAGGATAACTTTCCAAATCAAGTCGTTTACATCAAAAGTTTTTGATTTGACCCTTTTGTTATAAAACTTTGTTATCCTCTCCTTTTGCCTCATGAGAACATCTAATGCTTTTAACCTTTCTTCATCTAAATCGACCAACTCGTCCAAAACCATATTCCAATAATGGTCAAAAGGAATTTATTGTTGTCTTTGAACTCTAGTCGATTGAAGACAAATTTCTGCAGGCAACACAACATCATGTCCAAATGTAAGCCTAAAAGGAGTTCTTTTAGTTGACTCTCTAGGGGAAGTTCTATAGGCCCATAGAGATTGATCAAGGGTCTTGTGCCAACCTCTTGGGTTTTCTTCCAACTTCTTTTTAATCAAAGTAATGAGGTTTTTGTTGGCTGCTTCAACTTGACCATTTTCTTAAGCATAATATGTTGTCGAAGTTAGCAATTTGAAACCTGTTTGGTTAGCAAATCGTACCGTTTTTTGTCTTGTAAAAACTGATCCTTGATCAATGGGGATAGTTTCTGGAATTCCAAACCTATGCAAAATATGGTTTTGAATAAAACTGATGACCACATCTTGAGTAACCTTTCTTAATGGGATGGCTTCTTCCCATTTGGTGAAATAGTCTAATCCAACCAATATGTATTTGTGCCCTTTTGACGAACCAGGTTTAATTTCGCCGATTACGTTCAGAGCCCATCCTCTAAACGGCCAAGGCTTTACAATCGAATGTAACTCACTAGCAGGCACATGTTGACATTCTTGGCAACTTTTTGCGAACTCTATGTAATCTTTAAACATAGTTAGCCAGTACATACTTTGTCGAAATAAAAGCCATTTGATCTAGTGACCTGCTTGGTGAGACCCACATGCACCACTATGAGTATCAGAGACTGCTAGGTATGCTTCAGTTTCACCGAGGCATTTGAGTAAAACCCCTTCTGGAGATTTTTTAAACAACTCATTTCCAATAATCACATAGCTTAATGCTCTGTATTTGGTTTTTCTACTAGCATTTCCCACGGGATTTTGCAGGTATTCGACAATTGGTGTTCGCCAATCATTGTCCGATAAGTTATCAATGGCAAAAATTTCAGCAAAACTTAAAGCAAAAATTTCATCATTTGATTCTCTTGTCCCCCCCAAGTTTTGGTATTGATAATTTATCTGAACCAGATTTCTTTGAGGCAAGTTTTTCTCTTATTTTGATAAGTGCTTTGAACTTTATTTTAGTGATTCTGTATCCTGAAGGAATTTGTGCCAAGTCATTTGCTTCTTGATTTTCAATTCTAGGCACATGTTGAATGTTTGCCCGATCGAAACGTTTCAATAATGCAGTAGCAGTGGCAAAGTAATTAATTAAATTTTCTTTAACACATTTATACTCTTTTGTTAATTGCTTTATGACTAATTCAAGATCACCTTTAATTTCGACATCTTTTGCCCCTAGTTCGAGTAAAATCTTGAGTCCTGCTATCAAGGCTTCATATTCAGCCTCATTATTAGAGCAAAGCTTATAAAGTCCAATCATAAGTTTGGTTGGAATATTTTCAGGCAAAATGATTAAAATTCCAACTCCAGTGCCATTTTTATGGCAGGAACCATCGAAATAGAGCTTCCAAGGTTGAACATCCACAAAGTTTAATGGTTATTCAATTACAGAATGATCAACAATGAAATCAACAATAATTTGACCTTTCACAGATTTTAAAGACTGATAGGTCAATGAATATTCTGTAAGTGCCAGAGCCCATTTACCTACTCTGTTATGTAGTATAAGCTTCGACAGCATATGCTTGATTATGTCAAAGTGGGAATAAACATAAACATCGATAGGCTTTATATATTGCTTAAGCTTAGTATATGAAAAGTACAAACAAATGCACAATTTTTCACTTGGATGATACCTTGTTTCAACATCGTTTAGAACCCTACTAAGATAATAATGGCTCTTTCTGCGCCATTTTCATCTTCTTGTGCTAGCATACTTCCTATAGTATTATCTGAAGCAGCTATATACAATTTCAATACTTTATCCCTAAGAGGAGGTAACAAAATAGGAGGGTTCATCAAGTAAGCCTTAATGTCATCGAATGCTTTTTGATGTTCTAGTTCCCATTTAAAAACATCTTCTTTCTTCAGCCGCAGTAGTGGTGAGAAGACTACAGTTCTACCACTTAGATTCGAAGTGAACCTTCTGAGAAAGTTGATTTTTCCTAACAAAGATTGAAGCTCTTTCTTTGTCGAAGGCGGTTTTGTCTCCAAAATTGCCTTTGTTTTGTTTTGATTAATTTCAATGCCTTTTTTGTGCACAACAAAACCTAAAAAGTCGCCTGCACGCACACCAAAAGCACATTTCAATGGATTCATTTTTAATCCATATTTTCTCATTCTTTCGAACGATCTTTGAAGGTGATCTAAATGATTCTTCGCGGCAGATGATTTAACAACAATGTCATCTATGTAAATTTGCATAAATTTTCCTATACATTCCTCTTTGATAGCAAGAACCGACATTTTTTAGACCAAAAGGCATAACTATCCATTCATAACAACCTAAAGCCCCTGGACATCTAAAGGCAGTCTTAGATACGTCTTCTTCTGCAATGTATATTTGATTATACGCAGATTAGCCATCTAACAAGCTTAAATATTCATAGTCTGTTGTTGAATCAACAAGCATTTCTGCCACTGGCATTGGGTACTCATCGTTTGGAGTAGCTAAATTCAAGTCTCTAAAATCAATACAGACTCTAAGGGTCCCATTTTTCTTAACAACAGGACAAAATTAGCTAGCCAATCTACATACCTTGCAGTTCTAATGAAGCCGCATTTCAGCAATCTCTCGATTTCTTCTTTAATCTTTGACTGGATTTGTGGTGCAAACCTTCTTGGAGTCTGTTTCACTGGCTTTTTGTCAGGTCGAATTGGTAACTTAAGTTCTACCACATCTCGATTCAAACCTGGCATCTCGTTGTAATCCCAAGCGAAACAGTCTTTGTATTTCTTCAACAATTCAACAATTTGAACTTTGAAGTCTTTGTCAATCTTGGTGCTAATATAAGTTGGTCTTTTTGCTGAACCATCACCTAGATCAACTTTTTCCAAAGGGTCCTGAGCCTTCATTTTCTCAGTTGATCCCATTGGATCCTTCTCGAAACTCAAAGGTTCATTATCATAGATAGAATCCAACCTTTGGCTTTCAATCGAACTGAATCGGAAATCATCATCAACATCTTTGATTGATCTTTCTTATTCTATTTCGGCTTCTAAGCCGCTTTTTCATTATTTTCGGCCACATAAGCTGTAATCTTTTCCCACACATTGGGTTCAGTCGTCATCAACACTGACATCTTCCCACCCAAACGGCGAGACTTCAATTTCAGGATGCCCCAGGCTGAGGTTCTTGCATACATAGAGGCTCTAGTCCTCATCATGTCATCTTCGACACATTCCTTATTCCAAATGAAACCATCTTTTGGATGTAATTTCATTGACCAAAGGAAACGACCATGGTTCTCATAACCAACTGCAGAAATAGGGCATGGCCCAATCCTTGCTAATTGTTTGTCGAAGGTTTTCTTTGTGATGTTTGCAATTTTAGCCACGAAGTAACTTTGTTTGCTTCGATGTTTTCCAGCACACCATTGTCCTTCCAAAGAGAGAGTCTTTGGTGCATTGTTGAAGGAACAACTCCAACACCATGTATCTAGTCTCCTGCCAAGTTGCAAATTGTAGTTAGCCTTTGACTCAACTACGAAAAATAAAGTTGGCCTTTGACAGTTCCTACCACCAGGTCAACCTCAATAGCACCGAGGGAACTTTGAGATTTCCCTTCGTAGTTGAAAAGAACTACATTGTGTGGCTTCAAATCAGTTTCTGACAAGCCAATCTTTTTTAAGAGACAGTGCGGCAATAAATTTATCGCTGCACCTCCGTCTACCAGCACATTTTTTATCCCAACATCATTAATCTTAGCTTGGATGAACAAAGCTTTAAGATGATGTTGCATGTGGTGATCATGCCTTTTGAACTTAGCTTGTTGGCCTTTTACACAACCATTATCCATCACGTCATAACATTTTGGCTGGTGAGCAGTCATTTCTTCGATGAAATCCTCTTCATCCTCTGTAACCTCTGATATAACGTCATATTCAATTGGAAGCATTGATACGATAAGAATTATATTGAGGCTAGCTTCGGAATCAGTGAAGTTCGAAGTTAATTCTTCATCTTCGACCGAAAGGCCTTCCTTCACAACTGAAAGGGGAGGAAATATTCTCTCAGTAGCATGATTTCTAAACGCATCAAAGAGAATTTGTTCTTGGTTCTTTCCTCTGTCAACATTTTTCCCAATCTTCAAAACATCCTTCAAGGCATCACTCTTTTTCTGATGTTGGAATATTCGCCATTGAGTTTTTGTCATAGGACTTTTTCCTTTGTAGTTGACGTTATGGACGAACCTCTTCGAATCAGATGTTTCTTCTCGTTTTTTTATAAAAACACCTCATTTTGATGGTCGTATCCAGTATTTCTCTTCCCACCAGAAAATATCACTGTTCGGTTGGAGATTTCCCATTGACTTTCTCGACCCATTTTTTAGGTGGAGATTTGTGATTGGGCTTCTTACCTCTAGAAAATACCCATTGATTATTTGGAGATTTGGAGGGAGGAGAGAAGGTTTTCACTGGATCCATCTTCTGGTTTGCAGTTGGAGATGTGTCTTTGAAAGGAATGTTTGCTTTGTCAAGACTAAACTTAGGCCTTTTATCAGCCCATGTTCCTTTCCGCTTTTTTTTTGTAACGCCCTAATTTTGTTTAAATTAAAATATTTGAATTAAGTTATTTTTACTTGATTTTAGTTGCTGTGTGTTGTGTGAATTTTATTTTCCTAAAATAAATAATAAAATTTCTAGATTTGGTAATGAATTGTGTTGCTCTCCTTTATGTGCATGTATATCATGATCAATGTATTTTTCCCTCCTAATTAATCCTGTAGAAAGCGCTAATCAATAGTAATTAAATTATTAGGGAGAATATGTTATAGGTGGGAGTGTTGACCAAAAGTAAAGGTAATATGTTGGCATTAAAAGAAATTATGCACATATACATAATTTCCTTCCAACACCGTTAGGTATTTAATTATAGGGGAGTTGACCAATTTATTTTGATTAATTGATGAGTGTCCCATA
>Ga0228710_1009780_pt1 | contig 13130 bp, 5 predicted proteins | sample MedpolnodulmetaG_FD_177995 | JGI IMG/M metagenome (GOLD analysis project Ga0228710, IMG submission 177995) | Root nodule microbial communities from Medicago polymorpha collected in Santa Monica, California, United States - pink nodules | ecosystem: Host-associated > Plants > Roots > Nodule...
AATGATATTGTCGAGTGATTGTGATAATATCGTTTAAAAAGGCTAGAATCTGTTATTTGGTCGAGAGATTGCAGCTGTTACGCTTGGTTGATGTCTCTGACCCCAAGCGAAATAGCCCTATCTCTTATCGTTTTACTTTTATATCGAATAGAACAATAGTTTTACACAAACAAACAATTTATACCCAAACACTTAATGTGATGAATATTGTGAAAACACTTATGAAATACGCAACTTCCTGCGGATACGATCTTATTATACTTACGTGTAATTAGTTTTATGACATGTAAAAATCTTACATCAGTGCACTCTCAGCGGGATGTCTCGGGATGGTCTGAATCCTCTCAAACTGACGAAGCAGCCGCTCTAGCAGATATCTCACCATGCGGGGACCGTATCTGAGTCATCCAGAGTAAAGGCTGACTCGCTTAAACTGACATGCCTGACGATGATCTCTATACGGGTGGATCACAACGCCAGTCGGATCCAGATGGTTTATGTACTGGTGCGGTGTAGCCAAACCACTAAGTGGTACAAAAAGCATCGTGTGTGGATCCCGATCCTCCCGATATCCTGCCCAGATATCCTTGCGTCTCATACCTCGGAAGTGTTGATACACCCAAACCTGCAACAATGACAACAACATATAAATATACAAATAATAAACACTTTCATTTAAAAAAAAACATAATTTTTAATTTATACCTGCAACAAAGTCAGGTATCCTGACACCTGACCGCAGTTCCAATGTGAAGCATTGTTAAGCTCCCTATACAAGTGAGCTAGTGCCGCACCTCCCCATGAAAATTCAGCAACAACATCAAGGTCTCTAAAGTACCTCAAGTAGACAACATATGTTGGTCTATATGGCTAATTAGTTTCCAAGCTAGAGGGGGGTGAATAGCTTTTTGAAAAGTTTTGCGGAGTTTTAATAAAAACCAATTTTAACGTAATCAACTATTGGAGTCGTGCTCGAACAATCACAACAATGTAGATGTGAAATTGAAGAATTAAATAGATTTTGCAATCAATTGATCTAAGCAAATTATTTGAAACCTAATTCAACGAATTAGATTATTATTCAATGAAAAACAACTTAGATCAACACTAGCAATTATCCTAACAATTATTCAATTGATCACATGCAATAGTAAAAAGCAAAGAGGATAGGGAAGAGAGATAACACCGATATTTTTATAGTAGTTCGCTCTTTCTCATCCTTGCTAGAGCTACGTCTACTCTACTTGATGAAGTACACCTTCACAAAGGTCATCCACTAAGTAACAAATGTTGATTACAATGTGTTTACAAGAGTTCCTTGAAATTAAACCTAATTCTTCAACCTCTATGCAAACACTCGCTCAAACTCCAAGTAACCCTTGAATTTGGTGCTTCTTGAATCAATTTGATTACAATGTGCTTCTATGTCTAGAATGAAAACTTAAGATAGATTGTTGTTCTATTTCTTAGATACAAAAGTATTTGTCAATATCATTTTGCATCTCAATAAAGCATTACACACAAGAAAAACAACAATATTGAATAAATAAGCTAGAACCACATATTAAAAGATCAAGAGTTACATAATAGCTTGTTTGAATACCTCAAAACCTACAAGGGTAGATGTAGCTACATATGTCTATGATAGCTTTGCAAAGGATGAAGAAAAGATGAAGATTTCATGCCTAGATTCATGATGTCTCAATAAATCTTGGGTTGAATCTACTCCTAACTACCTTGCTTTGTGTTTCTCTCTCTAGAAAAGCCCTAGTCTCTCTCTAAAAACTAGAAAAATGTAATAGAAAATGTAATGGAATGGCTGGAAAGAGAGAAGAAAGCTATTTGTTTGGGAAGAATTTGTGTTTGCACGCTTAAGTGTGCTACGTTCGCTTAAGCGTGCTACTAAAATATCTTCCGTTGGCCAATTGGGAGCAGCCACATGTGCCTTATCCACTTGCAACTTGATGAAGTTTGCTTAAGCGTGCAGTCAGCGTGCAGATCTGAGCTCTCGACATTGTGTACGCTTACGCATACAATGGTCGCTTAAGCGTGCAAGATAAATCTTGGAAGAGCGTACCACAAGCGTACTGATGGCGTACATGAAGATTGGTCACTGGAACTTTCACATTTAAGCATATTGGGGGATGCTTAAGCGTGCTACTTGAATCTGGGAAGCGTACAAGAAGTGTCCTGATAGTGTACAGGAAGTTGCTCTTGACATTGTGTACCCTTAAGTGTGATGAGGACGCCTAACGGTACTGACTTTGGTTCATGAGCTTCTTTCTTGTTCCTTGCTTGTCATTTCCTGCATAAGAAGGGTGAAATCAGGCATGTAAAGCATAAATGGTAAAAGAACATAATTTGGTAGCTTTTCCTTAGATAACTTGCAAAACAAGTCACTAAAGTGCCTAGATTAACACATAAAATATGTTACTTTTGAGCACTTATCACACGTGCACATGGTACCTCCATAGCAGGGTAGTGTTGTGTGGACCACTTGGATAGTCATCAAGAGGCTCACGGTCTAGCACCACGAGACGCTTCCTCCTCCGCCTTCGCTACGGCTCGCCGTCTTCCATATCCTCCTCCAATGCCTCAAGCTCCTCCTTCTTCATTTGCTGCTACATCTCAACGCCCATCTCATCATTCTCTTGCTCATGCTCCGGCTGAGGCTCGACATCAACACGACGTCCACTGGCAGCCCGACACCTCAGAACAACATCGTCCTCCTTCATCCGCTGGAGACGCTCTCTCCTACGGGAAGCATGCCTTGCCACCCTTACGCGCTGAGTAGAGGAGGAACCTTCTGTAACATGCACAAAACGAAATCAGCACAAACACAACACAAAACAGAAGATAAAAAATTATACGGGTGTATCCGGATTGCAACAACCTAGTCCGGAAAATGAAATCCGGATTGCTTCATTATAGAAGAAAAAAAAACAGTAGAATTAACTTGCATGCATAGAGAAATCGAACTAACCTTCCATTTGATGTTTATCAAGGGTTGAAATGCGCTCCTTTTGAGCAAGAAAACACCAATTTTGGTTGGATTTTTGTAGTTCAGAATTTGGGATAAGAGGAAGAGAGAGAGAAAGTAAAAAGTGAAACTGTAAAATTGGAGGTGAACTTCCTTTTATACCTCGAAGATGTACGAATTTTGTTTTCCGAAGGGCTATTTTGTAATTTTTGCAGGGCGCGTGAGAAGGACATAGGGTGAGAAAAGTAATACTCTTAAAATATCTTATTAATTATCATCTCAAAATAATTACGTTAAGTTACTGCTAATCTCAGTAAAAATAATTATTCACACCCAAACACTAACTCTTCATTCTAAAATTACTAGTATACCCTCGCTCCTCAAATTAGCAAAATACCCTTAGTCCTAAAAATGACTAAAATTCCCCTCTTGCCTAAAAATCCACTAATCCCAAATCGAACACACAAACAAACAATTAAACACATAATAAATAAAATAAAATAATCCTAACGAAAAACGGGCTGTTACAAATGGTTAAGGTGAGACGGTAGTTATTAGGTGGGTCAAAGTTGGGGATGATTAACAATAAAATCAAATCGCCATAACATGTTACTACTTTACAATTGTTAAAAAAAAAAACCTATGAGAAATAAATCACTTAAGAAGTTGTTGAAGTGTATAATTGATTAATATAAAAAACACATGACAAATATTTGTCGCAGATACATAAAAATCGAAGACAAATATTTATCAAAGATAAATATTAATAAAAAAACACGGAATACATGTTTGTTATTGAAACATGAAAAATACGTGGCAAATATTTTGTTGGAACAAAATACGTTTTACAAACATTACCCTTAGAGTGGGGGAGATTGGATAAACGAAAAATGTTTAAACAATTAGTTACCCTTAGAGTTTTGATGATAACAAGGTATTAAAAAATTGTCAATTGAATATGCTAATATTTGTTCAAGTGTACAGGACCATAGACAAAATGTTATATCTTTATAAGGTTCTGGAAGAACAAAAGAGAGCAAAAGAATCAACAAAAAGGAAGCTTGGAGCTCCTGAAGAAAAGTGCTCCTGAAGTTCAAAGCGCTCCTGAAGTGATGACGTCATCAGAAGTCAGTTCATCAGAAGCACCTCATCAGAAGCAAGATCACCAGAAGCTAAAGTTCGTCAGGAGCTGAAGAACTTAAAGCTTCAAAAGCTGGAATCTCATTTAATCATGCCTAAGAGTTGCTAAAGACGGAAAGAAGTGTAACAACGGCCTTGAGATGAAATTTGAAAGCATTGGAAGCTTATTCTATCAAGAGCGTTGAAAAAGGACAAATGTACGAACTGTACAACCACCTTCTCCACTACTTTGGTCGTGCTTTGCAACAAGACAAGGATAACAGCTCTGCCTGCAAAAATGTTCCTTCATACAAGGAATGGATTTGAAATTGATCCTTTATAGGACAATAACCATATCAGACAAAAGATCATTGGTGATTATCAATAAGTTTCAAATGACTCTTTTTGTATTGATGTCAAGGTTCCAACGTATCTCTTCACACCTCTATATAAAGGAGTGAAGACCTACTAGTGAACCAGAACACAAGACATTACAACTGATATACAAGCAATACAAGAATCCACAATGTATACAGACACACAAAGCTAGACTCTCAACAATTCAAAGTTCATACTCTGTTATTGTTCTGTTTTTCATTGTTACTTAGAATTTCTTAGCAAAGCTCACATTTTAGAAATTCTATAGTATTAAGAGTCTTAAGAGTCTGTTTCTGTTTTGTATTGTGAAGTGTTCAAACTCAAACATATTTCTTTGTAATTTTGTTTGATTGTAAGTCTCTTGCTTGTGTGCTTGAGCATTTGTAAGTCTCTTGTAGTTGTACTAGAGTATAGGAAAGTCTCTTGCTTGTGTGCTTGAGCATAGAAAATCTCTTGCTTGTGTGATTGAGTACTTGTAATATGAGATTACATTTTAGTGAACTCTCCTTGGAAGTGCAAGGGGGACAGGACTACTTCCGGTTTGTGGAAGGAACCTGTATAATTTCTTTGTGTCTTTCTTCTCTCTCTCTTACTCTGTTTTTATCCGCTGCACATTTAGTTTCTGATCACTACCTCAGAAGCTGATTGATATCTGCTTTTGAACTGTGACATCAGTAGGAGAAACGAAAAAAAAGCTAACACAATTCAACCTCTCCTTCTTGTGTTTTTCTCACCTTCATATTTATCATTGATAAATATAAAAAATAAATACGGGAAAAATTTGTCACTATTAAATATAAAAAAGTACATTACAAATATTTATATTTGCACAACAATTGAAGCAACAACGACGACTCTAGGCGTTGGAATATGCGGCTACGAATGGGTGGAGAAACATTTGGTTGGAAAGTGATTCAACGAGTGCTTTATTAGTGTTTAAGAATGCATCTTTGGTTCCCATTTCCCTTCAGAATAGGTGACATAATGCTCTTCGACGCGGTGTTCATATTATGCATCTCTTTTGAGAAGGCAATTATTGTGCTGATAAGCTTGTGAATAAGGGATACTCTCTTCATGGTGCAGTTTGAGTGACTGATTTACCGCATGATATTTGCGGGGATTTCTTAGGGATAGATTTGACCTGCCTAATTATAGATTCCCTTAAATATTTCTCATTATTTTTGCTTCAACTTTTTTGTTGAGGGTTTTCGTTAGTCCCCTATCTTGTATATATCATTTTCTATTTTTTAATAAAACTTGCTGAGTTTGACAATATAAGATTAGAGTTTTTTCGGGGTGTCAACCTAGTTGAGATGTTGACGACTCTCCTTGATACATGTTCTTTCTCCTGGCTTATCAAAAAAATTATGTATATTTATATTTTGGTCAAGTTTTTAGGTGAATTAGTGGGGTATCCAGAATTCAAAACCCGACCCCTATATATGTTATGCAATTTGTCTACCAACTGAGTTACGTTCACGACGTGACACGTATTTATCTTTAATAAATATAAAAAGCTAAATTTCTCTTTTACTCCCTTAACTATTTTTGAGGTACCGCTTTGGTCCCATAACTAATTTTTGGTTTGTTTGGGTCCTTTAAATATGGATTTGTTACACAGTTTGGTCCCTTCCGTCAAGAGGCTAACCCCAAATGTCTTTGATGGATCAACATTATAGGTGGTCCACCAGAGACCTCATTAAATTTTATAACTGTAACCGTTGGATCTTTTTGACACAAAGGAAACCATTAGATTCTATATGTCTATTGTATCTAGCAATATGCCATTTGCAACTAATTCTTTTTACTATTTCTTCATCTTGTTCTCTCATCACCTTCATCATCTATACCAAATATTCATAAACATTTATAAAAAATTCTTAGAAAAAATTATAAACCTAGAAAACTCAAATAAATGAACATATTACTCTATCCCTTCTCATTTATCTTCTTCTTAGCATCTTCAACACAATTAACCTCACAACAATATTATGTAAAAACCAAATTAACCTCACAACAATTGCTCCAAAAATTCCATGTCCCAAAATAAGAACAACAACAACCTTCAAGTACATAGAGCACCAAAATCTTTCAAAACTCATCCTTCAAAAAGAACATATCCTTCAAAAATTCGATCTCTCACATAAACCTTAACATAAGAGCACCAAAATCATAAGTAAATTAAACAACAACAATACCTTATAAATTAAGTACATTTTTTCAGAATGAGCGATTCAACGATTTAAGTTTTGAGAGAAGAGATTGAGAACGTAAACACAAGAGGGTTTCGGTTTGAGATTCATCGAAGGGTGATTCAAACAAGGAGGATTTGGATTTGGGAAATAGGTTTGAAGATTTTGGTTGATTTTCTCATTGTTAGTGAATCTGAAAAAAAAAAGAAAAAGAAATTGGGAAATAGATCTAAAGAGTTTGGTTGATTTGGTTTATGAAGATTGAGAATTTGTGTTGTTTGAAATGAAATAGTTGTTTTTTTGAGTTATGTCATTGATTTATGAAGATTCATAAAGGTATATATGATGAAATTCATACCGTGTTCTTCATATTTTACAGTAAGGAGAAGAGGATTGTGATGAAGAAGATAAAAGAAATGAATAAATTTTCAGCCAATGTCAAAATTACACCTGTAAATGCGTTAACGTTTTTGAATTAAACTAACAAAAATGACTTAACATGTAACAGAGATAATCTTAAGGGACTCAAATGGACCAACAATTAATTATAGACCAAAACGATACCTCAAAAATAGTTAAGGGACCAAAAAACAATTTAGCCAATAAAAAAGTACGGGGAAAATATTATTAACACATAATTTTTGTTAGGAAAAATAGAAAATATAATAAATAAAAAGGAAGAGATACAAAGACCGATGAAGAGATAAAAAGGGAAATATTTGTTAATACATACTCTTCAATATATGTTATGTTTCGTTAATTAATCCAATATATAATATTTTCTTATGGGATTAGTTAAGTATATTATTAATTCCATATTTTTCTAACGCTTAACATAACAACGATACCTATAACAAACTTGTGCGGTAGCATATGTAGTTTCCTAGTTTAATATTTATTTTGAATCGGTCAGAAGACCAATCTCATGGCGACACGTGGACTAAACGTCTACCGCTTTAAGGTTCGGTGTCTGAAGGAACACGTCAACATCAAGGCACTATATCACATTTGGGCACGCTTCCGTGCAACGATCACCCTACATGTGTTCTCTATCCGCTCCCTAATCACACGCGGCAAATTTCCTGAGACTGTTATTCTCACGCGCGCTTATATAAGGGTGACTTAGCTTCACTCCCAACGTATGATTCACTTTTAACAGAACTTTCTACACATTCTTTCTCAGTTCCATCACTGACTTGAACGTTAAAGTGTTAACACACCTTTCGTCTCACCGCGAAGACTCATCGCCACTGTATTGAACACTTTCCGCCACCGTTGCCTCTCATCCATTCTCACCGGACAAATCAATATTTATTCTAGAAAAAATAAAGGCAAAATTACTGTAGAGGTCATTTATGTTATTTATTTGTAACAGTGAAGTCCTTTATCTTTTTTTTGTCCCACTTATATCCTTTACTTTATTTATTTGTAACATTTGAGTCCTTTACCCTTTTTTTTTGTCCCGTTCAATTCTTTTATTCTTAAAACGCGTACAAGTTAGTCCTTTCTTCATTTATTTTTGTTAAAAAGAAGTGTTGAGTTGGTTTGCCACATATTATTATTAGTAATAGTTTTAATTACAAATAATTTTTATTCTTAAAAAAAATCAGAAAAAAAACTTCGTCTACTTTTTCATATGTTCATCATCTTCAATCTTCATCATCATTTTTTTCCATCAAACCCATAAAATTCAAATCAAAACACTAAGTGGCAAACCTCATCAGTGTTTTTTTTATAATGAAAGTTTAAAAAAATGACTAACTTGCAAACATTTGAAAAGATAAAGGATTTGAATGAGACAAAAATAAAATAAAGGATTCAACTGTTACAAATAAATAAGATAAAAGATATGACAAATCAAAAACTTTATACCAAACTATTTATTTTTGGAGTATTTTTTTATTTATTAATTTTTTTTATAGTAAAAATAATTAAATAAGCTAAAGAATTCATATCTCATAAGTATAGTTTAAACCTGTCAATAAATAATTCTTGGGGGATAAAAACATATTCTAAATAATTCAACCGGATATTTTAAATTAACATTGAGATTATCCATGCAAAAAACATATTCTTAGGGGATAAAATTATGATTATACAAACAAGATGATAACCGTTATATTAATTTTATATATTATCACATAGAATAATGACATGGATCATATTTTTTTACAGGTCACACAAATTATAAAATATTGATGACTTGTAAATAGATTTCTCACAGCTTTGTGTTACACATTTCTGGATGAGTGTTTGTTATGTTGTACCTTAGTGCAGTATTACAAATTGATGACACATCTCAAGTAAAAAGAGGGAAAGGAATCCTTTTATCCTCTTTGAACCAATTGAAAGAAAAAGGCAAATTCCATTAGAAAAAGGAATTGAAATTGACGATGTGATCATCGTAGTGAGATAATCAAGTCCAATTAAATCATTATTAAACACACTATGTCAAGCTTATTAGGGAAGTACATGTGTAAAAGCAACTAATTAATGATTCTTGAAATCTATAATGATTTCATCACAAAACGTGCACCAACATTTTTTATAAAACAAACGTGTAACATCTTCGTTTCTTTGCAATATATGATGGCTATACACTTTTTCAGCATATGCGGATGATGTGGCAACATAATCTCAAGTCATCACCAACTAGAAAGCAGCCTTAGGTAAGCAAAATGAAAGTGGGAGCAAGTCACACATTTGGAATTAGTTAGTAATTTATTTGGTAAATGAGATAATCACAAGTACTATTATTTTATTTGAGGAAAGAAAAGGCCAATATGCGGATAAACTGATGCATTTGCTTTTTCTTTAACTTTTGAGACAAACAAAACAACATTCAACTACCCAAAGTAAAAACATTTAACTTAAAGAGGATTTAGGTGTCGGGTCTCAAACCAAGTTACTCGAGGCTGAAGAGAGAAACTTTCAACCAAATATATCTTGAACAAATGAAATACGGTGATTTCTAATCGAGGAGTGATCAATAAATTTTGATTAGTGGAAGAGATATTATATGCCATGAATAAGAAAACCACTTAATTAATTAATATATATAAACTATTATTTACACTTGAATAGAAGGTAAGCGGGCAACAAACTGCGCCGCTAGACCTTATATTAAAAATACGTCAATGCAATCGTGATAAAAATAATTTCATAGTAGTTTGTAGTATCTATATTAAAATAATTTTGATTAGTTATAGAAAGAATTCAGCTTAAATTTCATAATATAAAGATTTCATCGAGAGTAATATATAAATATTTTTGTAAATGTTTTATGAGCTTTGAAGTTCATATTTGCTCTATTTGTTTATCATCTATTTACAGTTCATTTATGAATACGATAAACATACATGATAGTTTTTTTTGGGTTAAATATGTTTTTGGTCCCTATAAATATATCAACTTTTCGTTTTAATCTCTCTAAAATTTTCCTTCAACTTTTAGTCTCTAAAAAAGTTTCAATCGCCACTTTTGGTCCTTATTTTTAAGTTAACTTTAATATTTTTTAATAAAATTATGCAGAAATGTGTAGAATATTATAAAAATATTTTCTAAAAAAATTAGAATTTTTTATCAAAACCTAAATTTAATATGAATTTTTAACCGTAAAAAATATATAAATTCATATTAAATTCACGTTTTGTTAAAAAAATTCTAATTTTTGTTTGGGAGAGATTCTTATAATATTATAAATTTTTCTGCAAAATAAAAATTTTATTCAAAAATATGAATTCTAAATATGAGTTTACTTTAAAATAGGGACCAAAAGTGAAGATGAAAAATTTTTGAGGGACTAAAAGTTGAAGGAAAATTTTAGAGGATTAAAACGAAAAGTTGGTATATTTATAGGGACCAAAAACATATCTAACTTTTTTTTACAGTCCATACAGTGTATAGTTAATGAGATATATTTTGATGATATGTATATTATAAGCTAGATAAATGCAGTAAAACTGAACATCTCTAGATAACCCAATTTACATAAACATTTTTTCTAGTAAAAAAGTAATAATAGGACCTCACCTCTTATCACGATTACCCCTTTTATGAAAAAACGGTTGTCAGAATTTGTTTGGTTGATTTGTGATAAGGGCTTCTTACATTAAAAAAGAAAGAAGAGGAAATGGCATCCAATACCTCTCAAGATTACATTTAGGATTCTTTCTATCTTACTTTATTTGACTCAATATTATTCTTTTCAATATTAAAAGGTGAAAAGCACTGTAGCGCTGGTTATGTAAATCAAAAGGTGATTTGCGTTCACATGGAGAAGGAAGGAAGAAGATTCAAGCATATACTTTTAAGTGTAAATAATTATGATGTATAGTAAAAAACCAAAAAAAAAAATACTTACTACTTTAAACAGAGACCGAAATTTAGAAATGAAACAAATAAAATAGGTCTTTAATTTTTTTAATTTTTGGAGAAACTATCAAAAGCAAAAAAAAACTACACCCCTCAAAGAAAAAAAACGAAAAAACTAAATATTAATTATAGTAGCACTCCAAAACCTCAAATAATAGAAGCGCTCCAAAACTCATAAATATTATGAATATTGTCTCCGTGAACTTCAATTTAATTAATATGGACATTACATAATATATGTAGGGGTCGAAGTTCGAACTACGAACATCTCATATATTCATTTTAAAAGGTAAATTTTTAGCCACTAGATTATATGACAAAAAAATATTACAAATATGATTATAAAGAAGAATTAAGGGGTGTGACCAAAGGAGATTTAAATTTTGACCAAAAGATATATTCATATTTATTGTTTGATACACATTGAATAGAATTACCTCAAGTGGAGAAAATCTATAAAAACTAAAAAAAAATATGAAAAATGAAAGGGATGTGATTATCAAAGTATTGATGTTTATAAGTTCAATTGTTATGGAGTATTTTTTTTTTGAAGGAATTGTTATGGAGTATTTATAAGTGACTTAGCAAAGACTTCTTTAATTCTCCAATTAAACATATTTAGATTTTCCTAAATTCGGTTTCAAAACATTACCAATTGTTGGAAAGTTTGGGAGAATGTTAGGAGCAACAGCGAGCCAATGTTTTAGGATTACAAGAGAGGGATACATCTCAGGATGGCAATTGAACCAGATCTAATGGATACCTGTAAAAAATACCCGCAATGGGTAGGGTAAAACCTCGCTTTCATGGTTATGGGTTTGGGTCCTGGTATTACCCACAAATTTTAGTTGGTACGAGTACGGGTAAGGGTAGTATACTGCTTAGCCCCACAACCCACATATACATATTTATATAATATGATAAATAATTAATTTATTTAGCTATTTAAGTTTAAGCCTAAACCTAAAAACTACTTAATACAATAACTATCTCCTGTTGGTATACAATTTTTGAAGGATGTTTTCGATGTTTTTTATTTTGTTAAATACTACGATTCGTACTATTTTATGAGTTGATTTGAAAATTTTGAACCATAGTTTTATTTCAATTGTGATACTTTTATTGTCTCTTCGTAGTTAAAGTGCGGGTAATGGGTTCGGATTCATATATTTTTACAAATGCGAGTATGGGGAAGGGCATTGTAGTATCCTACACATAGGGTACCCATTGTCATTCCTAGGTAGATACATCACATCTTTTCTCTTTTGATTGACATATTCCAATTTGCAAATTCTAATTAAATTGATCCATTAATTTGCTGAAAACTTGTAAACCGTGTCGACTGACGACGCAAAAAGACGGACTGCGAGAACAAAGCCATGTGAAGCTGTTGTAATCGTAGATTTGAGACAAATGGGAGTCGCATAGGAACACAAAAGATGGAGGGGCAGCGAATAAACATATTCAAACATGGATGAAAGCATTAGTTATTGTGGCAAAGGAACCATTTTAATTTTGTGTTCTCTTCTTCGTTAAAGATATATGGGTCTCTTGATTAAGGATTTTTTTTCTTCACTATAGATTAATAGGTGTTTTAAAGGAATTGAGAAGAACGACAACAACGATTTTAGAATTCGGTAGAACTCTCACAAAGAAAGGGCATTTCAGGTGAGAGGGAGAAGATTAAAGGAAGGAGACACGCATGTGACAAGTAAAAAGAGTTTTTAAATCTCGACCATTTATTTAGATCTAATGGTTGTGGTTTATTCCACTGACACCTCTCACGATAAACACTTCTCTCATTTGATACACTTCATATAGTGGCGGTTTCACCGTCAGGCAACCCCAAGCACGTGTTCGGGCTCCGGCTTAAATTTTTTGTAATTTTCTATATAAATTCTTCTGAATTTCTTATATAAACTCCCATAAATTGGGCAATTCCTTTAAATATTTTGATTATTTGCTTGCAATTTCTTATGTAAACCCCTATAAATGTGTTACAATTTTTTTTGCCTAGGCTTTGTAGTAATTCTGGCTCCGCCACTGACTCCATATATATATATATATATATATATATATATATATAT
>Ga0228710_1009781_pt1 | contig 13129 bp, 8 predicted proteins | sample MedpolnodulmetaG_FD_177995 | JGI IMG/M metagenome (GOLD analysis project Ga0228710, IMG submission 177995) | Root nodule microbial communities from Medicago polymorpha collected in Santa Monica, California, United States - pink nodules | ecosystem: Host-associated > Plants > Roots > Nodule...
GTTTGTTTTTTTTTCGTTTTTTTTATTTCATAATCTTATTTTGTTTTTCTTTCATATTATTATTTAATATATATTTAAGAAATTGAACAAACTTTTGCTAAATTTGTGCCATAAACTACTAAATACGTTTTTTTTTTCTTCCATAATCTTAATTTGTTTTTTTTCGTTTTTTTCTTTCATACCTTATTTTGTTTTTTGTTTGATGGACATCATAGTTTGTTTTCTATTTTCTCTATTTATTTGGCAATATAAACATTGATCCCCATATATTTTTTTATTTTTGTTAACTAACTTTTCCTGAACAAACTTTTGCTAAAAAATTTCTCTCATTAAATTTGTGCCGCCAAAGAAAAACAAAAAACAAAAAAAAAACCAACACTCATCTAATGTTTGTTTTTTGTAACTAACTTTGTCTACATCTGTGCCACTTTATGCCAAACTAATCCTCTCTCAACTCCGTATATAAGTAACATCAAATAGCATTTATAAGTCATAAGTCATATTTCATCATTCATCCTTCCATTTTGTCAAAAAAAAAACCTTTATCCTTCGATTAAATCATCTTGCTTCAAATTAAAGTATGTCATATTGTAATATCTCTCTATTAACGTTTCCAACTTTGCATGATTTATTTCTTCTCAATTCTATGTAGGTTGAATAATGGCTTCTCATATTATTGCTATTGATGACATTGTTACTGGAAAAATTGATTGGAAGATACATGTTCGTATAGTTAATCTTTGAAAAATTCTTGAATTCAACAAACCAAAACAGGGATCCAGTGTTGAATTGCTTTTGCTAGATGAAAAGATATGGTCATGTATGATATTCATATGGTTCTATTGTACCTATAAATTTTGTTGTTAAATATCTCTGATTTATAATACAACACTGTTAAATTAACCTGTTAAATTAAAAGAACCATATGCAAACGTGTTAGTTAAACAATTAGCCTATTAAATTTAAACAATTAGCCTATCAAATTTAGAGGTGGGGATTTATTTGTTTTGGCAGGTGTTGTGCAGTTTTTGGGTTTGTGGGGTCTTTTTTATTATTTTGAGTTCACTAAACTTTCTTTGTGGGTGGCTCTATTTTAATATAATATGCCGTTAAAAAAAACAAAACTAAAACTACTATAAATTGATAATAAATGAAGTTCTTTACTGTGTTTCATGACTGAAATATGGACGTATTGATAAAAAATATTATTTGGTCATTGTTTTTTGTTTCAAGTTTATATTTCACATTATCTTTTTATCTTTTCATTCACATAAAATCACATAATGTTTTATTTATTTTAGTTGTCAAAGATACAAACTTCTATTAAAAGCAAGGATTTCAAGCAACATGGAGATTCTATTGAAGAGGGTGCGTCATATATTATAGGAAAGTTATTGGTCTCATTTAATAAAGGATGCAATTTTAAACCAACAAATTTCAAATACAAGCTAATAACGGTGTTTTAATGGGTTAGTACTTTATACAAAACTTCACAAAATAAATATTAAACAGATTCCTTTATTTTTATATTTTTATTATTTCTTTTTTATGATTCTACAACCATGTTTATTTGCATATGTCATTGTCAATGTAGTTGGAAGGACCGGCATTAAGGATGTTCAAGTAAAAGGAAATATAACTAAACTCTTGGACTTACTTTTGAAGACCTTGAGTTAGTGGAGTTTTTTTTATCTTTATTTTAACTATGTATATAGATTTTTTTTTTTATCTTGAAGACCTTGAGAATGAGTCAACTACCATTGTGTTGTTTGATAGAGTTATTTCACAACACTTTGGAAAGACTGGAAAAAAAACTAATGAAATCGGTAATGAACTTAAGTATATTATATTTTTTGTATTTTTTATATGTAATATTATTAAAACAATAAACATTGGTCTTAATTGTTTACTGATACAAATCAAAAACAGGGAAAGGCCACATATGATTATCCAACAAAGTTTGACACCTTACGTGACAAAGACATGCTTTTCAAACTGGAAATCAATCAAAAAAATGTTGACTAGAGGTTTTATACCTATGCAGTCAAAAAAGATGTTCGATGACAATGAAATCATTGATGAGTTTAAGAAAAAGTATCATATTAAGTGTCATATTGCTCCTCATAATTGTGAAGAAGATGATGATGTTGACTTCATGGGTCTTATTACACCCCAAACTGGTGATAATACGAAGGTAGTTAAATATTTTTTATATCTACTTAAAGGTATTCATAAAATTTATTAAATTAACTATTGCTATGAATGTTTATTCGTGTAGCTTCTTGGTGATGAAGCTAATTCTATTCCTAAAGATACTCATCCATCCAAGTCTTTGAGAAAGAGAAATGCCGACCCAGATGCAACACATATTGACGATGATTGTCGAACTCAGTCGTCAACCACTAAATTGCAGAAAGTTGTCAAAATTAAGCAAGAACCTAAAGATTGATATTTTAGCATAAAGTTGTCAAAATTAAGCAAGAACCTTAAGATTGATATTTTAGCTCTTCTCAGTCTAGAATACTTAGATTTATTTTGTTTCGATTTTTTTTTACTCATTAAGTACTTTCTTAAGTGTTTTGGAAATTTATTTGCTTGACATTTGATAATTTGGTACTTTGGTACATGTGTCATACATCCAAAAATAACATGTTTACATTTTTTTGTCTACATTAATATCAATCTATCTATAAAAAAAAATAAAAAAATATTTGTCTGTTGAAAGATGTGACGATAACCAAAATCATTTGCGTTGGTGACCAAGATAACTCACCTTACTTTTTTTTTGTTGTGTTCCGTAACATGATCAATATTCCCTCTTCATATAGTGGCAAAAACTATATGCATGTCTAATCTTAAATAAGATTTTGATCTTTGCCTTAAAGGTGGATGTCAAATTTAGATAACTAACACTCGATGTCTACCCTACTCTTCACTAATTAAGCAAGTGAAGACCACATCAAATAAAATTACCCTATGGTCGGCACATTACTTACATGAATCTTATTCACTAATTTTGAAATATCAATGAAATTATTTATACAATTTCAAGGTTGCTTATTTACCTTTACATATGTTGATGACCATGTATTATAAATTTATTATAACACTTCAAAGTCCTGATAGAAGCACTTTAAAAGTCCTAAAACAAGGACCACAAAGAAGGGGTTGAAGGTGTTGGTAAATCGTTGGTCTACAAGCTGATCAAACAAAGCATGAACTGTTGGATGGTAAACGTCAAAGAGAGGAATTGTGTTAAGATTATAGTAGTCTTAACTTTCATATGGGTGCATCAACCTTGCGTGATTGTATCATATTTTTACTAAGTATGATTGGTATCAGCTTGATCAACTTCTTAATCCATGTTCATGTATTAATACATGAGAGAAGCACATCATCCTCGTGGCTTTCATCGTTGTCAACGTTGTTTAGAAACCAACAATATGTCACCTAAAATACTCATAATTCTACAAATAATTTCTCAAATCCACAAATTACTCATAATTTATTATAAGCACAAAGTAATTTTTATGTGAAAAACCAACCTTAAAAAGATGTTAGTTCTACGAAGTAGGTGTTTGAATAATCAAGAGTTCTTCTTTTTTAACTTTTTTCTTTTTGAGGGAATTTCTTCATTTTTAACTTGAAATTTATACTTATCTAAATTTTCTTTCTTTACCTTAACAAAAATCACCTTAAAAAAAAGTTTGTATGTTTGGATACAACTATATAAAAGGGATTGTTTGTTATCAAATTGATTCAATATTTTGATTCTTATTTTAGGTTTTTTTTTTTTTTAGATTCTAATTTGTGTTAGGAGTTGTAACAATAGGATGCACACTCTTAAACTTGATTCTAATTTTTCTTCAAACTGGATCTTCATGTTCTTATGTCAATGAACTCAAAGAGTTCTCAGACTTTGGATTTTAAATGTTGGAGATGGAAACATTGGAGAAAACAATGATGGGGAAGTTGAAATTGAAATATCATATGACATGTTGATCAAGAATTCAGGTGACCCAATTGCTTCAATTGTTGATAGCACATATCCATCAATGTTGGAGAGTATGAGCTATCTTTCATTTTTTCAAAGCATGGCAATTTTAGCTCCTACCAATGATATCGTTGATTCACTGAACAATTACATTTTATCAATAATACCTGGTGAGGAAAAAACATACTTAAGTGCTTAAGGCGGAATTAAATTAATAGTTGCATTTGGTTATTTTTCTGTATCTATCTGATATGATAACGAGAATTCTAAATTAATTCAGGTTTTCATTGTCATTGTTTTTGAAGCATCAATTCATTTACAATTACCTTATTTATTAATCAAAACTATTATTTCATTTACAATTATCTTATTTTTTATCAATGCCATAACGATTACCTTATTTATTAATCAATCAATGCCATAATTAACTTCCGGTGCATGCGTGTCTAAATACTAGGGTGTGTTTGTTTCAAGTGTAGCAAATTTATTCCTAGGAATAACATTCCTTGGAATATAAAGATTGAATTTTTATTCCAAGGTATTTAGAAAAAAGATGTTTGGTTAACATTATAATATTCCAGGGAACCTTAAAAATATGGAATATAATAGGTAATTACACATAATTTTATTCTCATCTCCATGGGAACTTTATTCTCACCATTTTCTTTGGGAAAACTTTTCTATTCCCAGGAACATTTTATATCCGGGAATAAAATTTAGTAAACTTGTAACAAACATAGGCATATGCATTTTTATGATTTTATTCCCAGGAATCTACAAATATAACTTGAAACAAACACGTGTCTCTAGTTAAAGAAAAAAGTATTAACTTATTTTGAGGGTTTCTTCCGTCTTTCATTCCCTCAATGCCTGTTTAACAGAGTATTAACTTATTTTTCAGAGATCCTTCAACAACAAAAAAAAAAACTTATTTTCTGAGTTTCGTACTAATTTACACTATATATAAATGCCGGTGGGTACTGCGACATTTATGAATTACAAATAAATTCAATGTAGTTCATCAATCATTTTTATGTATAAATGAAGGAAAGATACGTAACCTTACAAAGTTTTTTTTTAAGGGAACCCTACAATTTTTAAATAAAAACCCTACAAAGTTAAATGTTTAGTTTGATACTACTATTAGTAGTACTACGATCTATGCGATGTATAACTAATGCTGCTGCGCGTGTTGAGACATTTATGAATTACTAAAAAATTCAATCTAGTTATGTTTGGAGGCAGTCCAACCCATATATTTTAAGTTTAAAATAAAATCTTTACAAAAAAACCTTTTAAAAATTAATAAAATCTAGGGGAAAATAAACTTACCTCCCCTAAACTTTGTGCATATGTCACTCACGCCCCCTCTATTTTTTCACATGACAAATACCTCCCCTGCAGTTAAGGCTGTCTAGATCCGTTAATAAAAATTCTTAATCTCACAACTTTTCAGTTGCCTTCAAGCAAATTACAGGCACACTCTCTTCCACCATGAAAGCATCTTACAATACTTAAATGCATTAGATTTTTTGGTTCTCGTGTCCTTTCGTTTCCTGCAGTGTGTTTCTTGTGATTCATTTTGTGTTTCTAATTTTTCTCCGTTCCTATCACAAGTTGATACTGATCATCTGCTCACACTTTCTTTAGCAATCACGTTTTTGGGATAAAAATGAGAAAAACCCCATTAATATGATGTTGTAGATTTATTTTTTTTGTGGGGCATGTGTTGATTTACATGGCAATAAGAGGTCTGCACTCTGCAGCGTTTTTATGGGGCTTAGCTTATTCTTCAATGAACGTAGTTTCAACTATGATACAAGATATTTGAAATAAATGGGGAAAAAAAGCTTTGAAAAGCTTACAACAATGGCTGGAATATTTCATGGTTTAGTGGAGGAAGATGGTCCCTACAATGATTTTTGTTGTTAATGGATTGTTAACGGTGTTAAATTAAAAATGGAGGTGTCTAACTATTTTAAGAGAATTTAAGGGAGGTTGATGTCTATTATAAAAATAGAGGGGGTCTTTGTGTCATTTAAAGAGAACTCGAGAGGTCATTGCAATTAACCCTAAAATCTATTTTGCTTAACTTTTGAAGAAAATTATTTTTAATAGAAGAGAGAAATACAAAATCACTTTTATTTTAATATATAATAAATACGTCTTGTGGTGTAAAACGGTTTGCAACAACAAAAATAAGTTACGGTGGTTCAAATTTCAATAATAAGAACTCCTCAATAAAGTTGACAACTATTGTGCTTCTAGAAACTAGTATTTTGTTTGCTCCATGAAATAGAGAAACGTATTGAAGGTAAAAAAAACAAGGAAAATGCTAAAAAAGTGTCCTTGGAGCATTGCTTAAGTGATGAATTTAACTTTTTAAAAGTCAAAACATTGTTGAATCTAATGTAAACAAACTACTTTTGGTCACTTATTAACATAACCCAAAAAACAAAGGTCAAAATCAATTTTGTTGGCTTGAAATAGATGGTTGTTCATTGTAAGGTCAAAATCAATTTTGTTTATCATTTTTGTCGTACCACGTATAACAAGTATGAACAAATGGTTGAAACAGAATAACTCCATGCACAACCTTTGTAATTTAGATACACAGAAGAAAAAGAAAGTAAATGTAAATACACAGATAACACTTGTTAAACTAACTTGATGATTCCCCTCAAAAAAAAACTAACTAACTTGATGATTAGAACCCTTTCTGAATTCCATAAAACCTAATCCAAATTTTGAGGTGCTTCGACATTGTCTACGCAAGCAAAAGGCACCATGCATGAAGCAACAAAGAGATTATCGAGAAACAAATAGTGATATGTACCAAATTGATGTAACATAATAGTGAAATATATTCAATCAAATTCACATTGAGATAACTTCCTTGATTAACAGGTTGTCCTACAGGTCAGATGGGACTAGTCGCCAATTTTGATTTGTGAGCAAAGTGTGAACATAGTGACTCGTTGGAGCATTTTGACCCAAGTGGTTTAATACTCCATTTTCACATAGAGATAACTTCCTTGATTAATAGGTTGTCCTACGGGACCAGTGTGGGACTTGTTACACTGAGATATTAGTCTACCATTTAAAGTGTATCTTCAGTCAAAATCAATCAATCAATGTGAATATTGCAAAATCTGAACACACACTTGATTGGAGAAATCATGAAGGAAAATTACGCTAATCCATCAACTTTACCGACCTAAGAAAATTCCAATTCCCTCAACACATCAAGCTCGTTAAAATATACCCATACTTATTAAAGTATAGTTATAATGATGGCATTCCATTGATAAAATGTAAGCAAAACTAGGAGAGTTACAACAATAAGGATAGAGTGTTGAAATGCACTATACATACAAATGTCAAAACCAAAGTATCAAGAATTCCATGCTGTCATTAACAGAAAAGCAAAGGCATCAGAAATATATCACTCAATGCTCTACTTTAGCCCTTGCATCTCCATTTGGTAGTACACTTGGTGCTTGCGCCAAACGTTTCAACTCCTACACAAATGCAATTAAGCCAAGATTTATATTAATGAAAAATAACAAACAAAAAAACATTGTAAATCTTATAATTGACTCAAGGATTCAATTTGGTCATAGAAGTAGATCTTGTTCAATACAGGACAATTAAAAAGTACAAAACATCTTTTTTGTTTTCAAACCCGCTTTCTCTCCCCCACCCTTTCGTCCTCACTAAAACTCTACTACACCATCATATTTTACAACCAAACACCACCACTGTCAGGTAAGGAAATCTGGTCACCTACACAGTTATTAAAGACAGAATCCAATCTATTTGTGAGGATACAAAACACTAAGAACAGTGCGGAAATGCACTGTGAGGACTGGCATGGCAGTGATCATGAACAATCAAGAAGGGAATTTCTCCCTGAAAACGTCATTTATACTTTGTAGTGAATGCCATAAAACAAAAGGATACGATGGTAAACTTCACGTAAAACTACTTGGTCTATATCAACCACCAAACAACATATAAGTCAAATTGTTGAGTTGTAACTTAATTACTTGTTCTGGACTGTTGAAATTGTGTTGTCCTTCAGTATGGAATGGAATTGGTTATTCCTTAGAGTGTGTTATCTTACTTAGGATGGGGAGGAATCACAGATCCTGCATGTTATAGGTAGAGGTGTCAATATCATGGGGCTTTGAAGTTTAGGCCCCAGCCCACATAGTAAGGGGCCTTGAAAATTCACAAGATTAAAAAGCCCACATTCATGCAAGCCCACAAATAACTTTTTTTTTTACCGAAAAAAACTTTTTTAGTGGAAAAAAACTTTTTTTTACTGGAAAAAAACGGTAAAAAAAACTTTTTTTTTTACCGAAAAAAAACTTTTTTTTTACCTTTATAGTGGGGCTTTTTTAGGCCCACAAATAAATAGATTTTAGAGTGGGCTTGGTGAGGGCTTTTTTAAGTGGGCTTTGAAATTTGGGGCTCAATTGACACCTCTAGTTATAGGTAGTTTTAGACAAGGGTTATCTAAGTTCTCATAAACGGTTCCTTGTAGGAGTAGAACGTATTCAAATATAATGATGTATACTAAGAAACTTCTCTAAAATCAAAATAATCTTCTCTTTTGGTAACATCTGAGAAACTTGAATGCAAAATAGTGAACATCCAAAGTGAACTAGTTAGGCATGCAGAACAAGGGACGTCATGAGGCACCATAATACCACATGGATAGGAGGAATTTAGTATGAGAAGAACAAAATTTCCATGTAGGAAGAAAAATTGAGGTGTGATCTATAGCAACCATTATTAAAAGTAGAGAGGAAAGGCAGGAAGAAATTGAGTAGAAAAGTGTGGGAGGATTGTAAACCCCATAATAGCTGCATTATCCTTTTTCTGTATTTTCCTTTTCACTATCTTGAAAGTTATATCTTACTCTTCTCCTTGAATTGATTTTGCTTGCTTGATTCCATGATCAGTCAAGGAAAGAAGTGTACCACAAATATAAAGTATAATTTCTATGTGCATATCAGAACTCAAGATAATGCAGGAGCATATGCAGACAGAAACTCATCAGTACGAGAAGCTTTCAAGGCATTGATGTAAGTAAATGGACATACTGCTAGTATGGCTATCAGACAAACCATCAACCACTCTTGTTCGGTACCAAATTACATGGTCCATACAAGTACAACCGAGCTCATATCTCTTATGGGAGAGAGTTAAGACGATATCAGTCATAATAAGAGGATAGCAGAGCAAGCAAGGACAACCGATTGTATTATAGCCTATACACTTGGCATAATAAGGGTCTGACCGAATACTCAAAATGTATCTATGAAGAAGGAAACATATACAACCAGCTAACTTGGTCCATTCAAATAGCCTACGGTCAAATGTCCTACTCATATAGAAGGGTACGCATGTCCTTCCTCCGTACCTTTTCTTATCAGTACCAATCATGAGGGAATATTCAGTGGGGACTGTGCACCCAAATTAGGTTTGGGTTTGAAGAAAGGAGAGGGCCCAATCCTAGACAAGGAAGCATAGAAAAGGCTAAAAGGAGGAGAGAGAAAGGTGGATGTGACACAACTCCATAAATACTAGGTTGTTCTCCAAATTAGGGCATCACCAACCTTGAACGGAGACAGTGACCTAGAATTGTGTTTTCAAACAAGAACAGCTCCCCCATTGAATTGAAACAAGAACACAGAAGGCAAAGGATGTAGACATCATTGATCATATCTAGGATTAGCAAAAGAGCCATCAGATCCTACATTATACAAAACTTATTAAGAATTATATATGAGGGATATAACAAGTGAATTATAGATTGATCTTCATGTTTGCAATGTTGGTGAAAGTTGTGGGCTAGACAGGATAGTTCTTCATATGCCCAATACATCAAGCATTTATATGCAGCGCTCAAATAAATTGCTAGAAAGTAGAAAACACAGATTCTACTATGACCTAGCACGTAGCAATGCACCACTGGTTGCCGTAAAACTTGTCTCAGAGCGGAAATGGGGATTGCAAAAGTAGGCGAAATATGTAAAGTCACATGATCGAAGGGGTGATGCATGATTTTTTCATAACCATGATGGAAACAACTGAATTATGTGCTTAAATAGACTGAATAGTTATTTCAATACAAAGGTAAGCTTAAGTGACTTCTAGTTCTCCACTTTGAAGGTGAAGACAGCCAATGACTAGAAGAATATATCAAAACAAAGGTTTGCAGTTGTCAAGGAAATATTAAGACATGAGTAGTAGGAAAGAAGAGTATGTGTTAAGAAAAAGAAAAGTGCAAGGAAAAGAACTTGTGCTTGAATTATGATGAGAAGTACACAGTGGAGGGAGAGCAAAGTAGAGCTGATCGGTGAGAAATCTAGGAAAGAAGAACGTGAAATTGCAATGCATGAAATGAGAGGATTAGGATGGAGAGGTGAGTTAGATCAGACCAGTGTTGTTGCTGACGGAAGGTAAAAAATCCAACATATAAGGTAGTTGTCGAAAAATCCGCCATGCCATTCCTCCATGGTGGCGCCATTTAACAAACACTAGATCGCCCCCCACCCCTCACGTCCTTTTACTAGGTGAAGCAGACATAATTCATGTTTAAAGCTATATAGAAGTGATAAACTGGGAACAACCTATGATGTAAGAAGGTCACTTAAAAGTTCTGGGTCTACATTGAAATAAAAGGCCAAATAAGTAACGCTTACAGCAGCCGAAGCAGCACGATTCTCTCTAAAAGTTTCAACCTCATCAGGGAAGTTCTGCTCCAATTCCTCCAAAAGATGCTTGCGCAAATCCTGCCCCAAACAGAAATACTAAGTTAGACTAAAGCAGCTTATTAAATATATGGAAGACCACAGAATGTGAACAAAAATAACATGTTGATCTAATAAAAATCATGAATTATAACCAACCTTCAAAGCATCAGTTTTTCCTTTAGTGATTTGATTCTTTGCAATACAGTTGTTTATAACATCTTTGGTAAATTCATCTGGATTCTTCCCATCATCAATTAAGCTAAAACCAAAAATAAGTCAACAATTAAATTCAACCTCCATAGAGCTGCAAAGAAACATATTCTGTCACTTAAAAGAAAAATATGGAACCGCATAAAAAGATTAAAAAAAAAAAATACTCACTTAACAACCTCCATAGGAACCTGAATGTTACACTTTTCTGCCAATTTGACCATGTTGTCAAGCTCCGCAACAAGACCATTGCTGGAAAAAATTCAAGTAAAATATTATCCATTTGGGACATGGGTTTAAAGTAAAACAGAACAAACGAAATATAGGGAAGAGATCGAAGAGAAATACATGCGTTGGAGGAGTGGCATTTGCAAAGCAGAATTGAAGGTTGAGACGGTGAGGGAGAGCTGATGGATGAGGCCCAGGGTTTTCTCAATGGAGTTGCTGATCTGGCTAAGGTTTTGCATAGAATCATCAGCTCCTGGTGCAGAAGCTGCTGTATCATTACCGTGAGATATCAGCGTCCCATTTCCACCTGCAGCTGGACTTTGTGATGAATCCATTGCCGTTTCTCTGTTGACTGATTTTTTTTTTAAGACAATCAATACAGTATGCAAAAAACTAACAAAAACAAAAGCGAGAGACTACCAAGCAATTTTGTTTGAAGTGAATTATATGGATCTACTGTAAAAATTTAAATTAAATGCAAAATCAAACGTGTATACAGCCATTGGCGATAAGCATTACCATGATCAACCAAATGAGAGTCATAATGAGCCGAAATACGTTTGAGAGTCGGATCACGTACAACGAAGGGAGGCATAATGAGCCAAGATAATTTTGAGAGTTGAATTGTGACAAACGTAGGGTGGCGGCTTGAGAACTAGGGTTTGAGTGTCGGATCGTGTCCAACGAAGCAAGAAAATTAGTGAATTAGGGTGTGTTTATGAAGACAGAGTTTAATTAAAACAAAAACTAGCCAAATTTTTATTATAAAAAAAATCCCCAAAAATGTAATTGAAGTGTTTTTTTTTTCAATAGCTAAAAAGAGTAAATTTTCAATATATGTGTGTGTGCACGCGCACGGGTCTGCCCACGCGCGTAGATGCGCTAGTGTCAAAGCTTCCTTTCTTGATGGTTGGTTTGCCTTTCTTTCAATTTGAATCATCTATCTCTATTTTTTTATGATCATTGCATAAATAAAGCATTACTTTGGTATTAAATCAAAAACCCTATTCTCAATTAAGTTATCTAAGTAAAAGGACAAGAATGGTTGAATAAGTATAACCAATATTGTGATAATTTGAATAGCAACATTGCATTACTTATTACTAGATACTAATCATCGTTGTTTAACAAATAATATTTCTTAATACAAATGTGAGATAGGGCAAATAAATCTGAGGAATAGGAAAGATAAATGAAATAAAACTCACAGCATACCGAAATCCTATGATCGTAATCACGGTGTGTGTGACCCAATTCAATTATCATAGCGTGTAAAACATGAGAAGGAAAGAAAAATTCGAAAAATAAATAAAAGAGGAAAACCTGAACGGAATTTGTCACTGTTTCTGACGGCCGAAGATCAATTCCGTCTGCGTTTCCCGGCGAGATGAGCTCTGAGTTCACTGATTCTGTCTGAAGCGAAAATAAGAAGCACGCAATTTGATTTTAGATGGAGCTTGCTCTGTTTGTTTCAATAGCGGGTATTATCATTTTACTACTCTGAAATTTACCTCAACTCAGTTTTAAACTCCACCCGTAAAATTAAAATTATATATAATTTACTCCCTCCGTCCCAAAATTTATGACGTTTTGGGAAAAAAATTTGTCCTAAATTATAAGTCGTTTTGTAATATCAATGTAAAATTATTCATGTTCTTTCTAATTTGCCCTTGTCTATTCTCTTTTTTCAAAACTTTTTATTCACTGTTCCCATGTATAATAAATTCAATTTAGAAGACTATAGCGTGAATAAAAAGTGGATTTGACCACAAATAACAAAGCGGTGGCTTTGCTGCTGAAGCCAAGAAGAAGAGGAACCAAACAATTAATACACGCATGAATGAGAAAAGTGCAACTTCCAAACAATTTTAAAAAAAAAACAGATTCTTTATAAACCTGTATTTAACTATGATAATGTACATTTTTTAAT
>Ga0228710_1009782_pt1 | contig 13128 bp, 10 predicted proteins | sample MedpolnodulmetaG_FD_177995 | JGI IMG/M metagenome (GOLD analysis project Ga0228710, IMG submission 177995) | Root nodule microbial communities from Medicago polymorpha collected in Santa Monica, California, United States - pink nodules | ecosystem: Host-associated > Plants > Roots > Nodule...
CTGATTCTCAAATCTTCAACCTTGCACTAAAAGAGTGTAAACATGTGTTTGAAGGTTTGGAGTCTATAGTTGATGTTGGAGGTGGGAGAGGAGGTTTCACAAAACTCATCCATGAAGCTTTTCCTGATCTCAAATGCACAGTATTTGATCAACCACAGGTTGTAAGTAACTTGTCTGGAGATGAGAATTTGAAATTTGTTGGTGGAGATATGTTCAAATCTATCCCTCCTGCAGAAGCCGTTTTACTCAAGGTACGTTCACTAAATGTTAGTAAAAGATATATTTTTTTTGGATAATTATGTTATGAAAATTACTTTTCTCACTTGTAAAAATGCACATTCCTTAATATCAGCGGCAGTTAAGTGCCGCTCGGTATTTTTCAGCCGGAGAACTACCGCTAACACTTTTAAGATCGGTTGAACCAACATAAAAAGTGATTGAACCAATCTTAAAGTGTCAACAACAGTTAATTGTGGCTAAAAATTGCCGAGCTGCAGTTAACTGCCGCTAATATAAGGGAATGAACAATTTCATAAGTGAGAAGAGTAATTTTCTTATGTTATTGATGCAAATTATTTTACTAATTTTGTTGATTACTAATTAATCTTCGCAATAAAGGAGAACTAATATTCTCTTAAACAACATATTTTTGCAAAGCTTGATATTTTGAATTGATTTATTAACAAAATATATAAAATCTTTTTTTACAGTGGATTCTGCATGATTGGAACGATGAATTGTCCTTAAAGATATTGGAAAATTGCAAAAAAGCTATTTCGGGAAAAGGGAAAAAAGGAAAGGTTATTATCATTGACATATCAATTGATGAAACAAGTGACAGCTATGAATCAAATGAGTTAAAATTGGACTTTGACTTTATGATGATGACTTTGTTAAATGGAAAAGAAAGAGAGAAGAAAGAATGGGAGAAACTCATATTTGACGCCGGCTTCAGCGGCTATAAGATTACACCTATATGCGGTTTCAAGTCTCTCATTGAAGTATATCCTTAATTTTAATTTATTCTTAAAATTAAATGAGTTCATAGATGAAAGTCAAATTGATAGTCAAATATGTTTTGTCAAGTTTCCCGTTTTTGTCTATCTTGGAAAAATTCTATATGTATTTCTTTTCGTACTAGTTTGTTTTGAGCAATTGGTTCCTTTTAAAGTTTGTTGAAAATGATAAGGAGACATGTCATATGGATTAAAACAAAAAGTAATGAAATAAAAGTATAAAACAGATAAATAAAATGTAAGAGTTTTTTTTTATTTTAAACTAAACTAGCTTATCGAAAATGGTACGGAAGAGTATTGGACCTGAGATATTGAGAGAAGGTCATTCTAAGGTCCTAAGAAGATCTGCACTTGCTGACCTTATGTTTAGGTCCAATTTTTTTTGTAAATGACTCAGTTATTTTAGAACGAGGGAGCAACAGAATCAAGTGAGATATGATGGAGCATACTCCTCCATTTGATTCCCTCCCAAACATATGACTCACTATGCAGATGTTCAACAATAAATTCGTCATCATTTTCATCTTCACTTTTGCATACATGCATTCACCATCAATATCACTATCATTTGCATGTAAGAATTCACCACCATAAATAAATCACCAACATTTAAAATCATCATCATGATCAACACCATAACATAATCATATTTATCACAAAGCATTCATTAAATAGTCATCACCAAAAAGAACAACATTCACCTCATCATTCACAAGTCATATTCAACAAGAGTCGTCACTAAATCATCAAATTAAATTCACCAAAAGAATCATCAACATAATCATCATCAACAATTAACACCTCAAAGAAACGATAAAGTTTCACAATCACATTTTACATAAAAGACGGACAACTATCCACATCATGACATTAATCATATTAAACACCCAATCTTTATCACTTCATTCACATTCTATTATACTAACATCAATTCAAGGTCTACTACAAGTTATCCGACCATAAATCATTAGTTTGACAAGGTTCGTCTAAGTTTATGAAAATTAGCATTTTTCTGATTATTCCACTAAAATCAAAGTAACCAAATTCGAATGTCTCAACCGTGTATATACACAATTCAAATATGAGTGCAGTGGCATATACATATACGTTTCATAAGCCAATTACGATAAATTTCAAAATTCACCTAAGTTCGTCTCATTTTATCATTTTCTAAGTTATTCAACAAAACAAGCCAAACAAGTTCAACCACCTTGTGCTCTCGATTTTCGGGTATCAATCAATTAATTGGTTTTGAACCTTTAATCTTTGAACTCTTAATTTTATTTGTGGGAAGGGAAAAATAAGTAAAAACCCTTAAGAGATTATAGATCCGGGGGTTGATTTCGCGGAGAGAAGGTGTTAAGCACCCTACACAACTACGGTACTCCGTAGGAACCTTTTGCCTAAATTATCTTGTGCTAAGTTATTCGCTTATTTTGAAAATAATTGCCTAAGAGTCTAGGTGAAAGAATGGAGGGAGACGAAGTATGTTTTTGTTATTTTTATTTGATTTGGAAGGATGAATCCTTTGCCTACTTACCCAAACGAAATGGGATCAAAATCAAGTAGTTAACTCTCAAAGATTATTTTTGTGGGTTAGGTTAATTTTAGAGTTTTTGAAAATAGTTTTGAGAAAAGGGAAAGAGGCCTCAAGGCACGAGAGAAAATAAGATGAGGTTGGTCAAATTTTAATTATAAGAAAACCAAGTGTAAATATGAATATTAAATTGATTAAACATTTGATTAAGAAAATAAAAGGAAAAAGCACTTGGATTAATCCAAAGTTTCTTAAGAAAATATTTTTGGAGTTTTGCATATTTGATTTTTTTGGTAAAAAGATTTTTCTAAATTAACGTAAGCTAAGAAAACTAAGCGTATCGACGTAACGTGATAAAAAACAAGAAATTTACAAAGGACGTTGGATCCCAAGCAAACTTCTCAAGTAAGTGAACCTAAAATTACTAATAGTTTGATTTTAAGAAATTTTTTGAAGTCCAATAATTAACCTAATTGTCACTAATTCATTTCGGTCCTCGATTGCGGTTTATGGCATAATGCGGTAAATAAATTTCTGGTGTCGGTGCATTTTTATTATATGAGTATTACATCAAGCCTAAATACATTCTATGGTCTCAAGAAAAATATAAATGACAAGAATAATAAAATGCATGATTTAAATTACATAATTTTCTAAATACGCACTAATGAAATGATGATAATAAAATAAATGACAAGAATTAAAATATGCATGCAAAGATTAAATTAGAAATAAATGACAAATAAAATAAACGTAAAATAAATTGCAATTTAAAAACAATCAAGAAAATAACACAAAAAGTAGTAGAAATGAACAAATAAAACAAATATTAAAATATAGAGAGTTTTAAAAGAGAGAACGCATTTTTTTTAGAATAAAAAGAGACATTAAATAAATAAAAAAGGGGTGAAAAATATATTGAAAAAGTAAATAAAACAAAAAGGCTCAGCCATGATTAATCTGGACCACTTGATGAATCAGGAGGTCCAAATTCAATCACTGTATCAACTCATCATATCCACACAAACAAAATCAAAAGTTAAACAAATAAGGGAACATAGTAGGGTAACAAAAAGGGCAGCGTATGTGAACAAAAATACGACTACGGACTTTAAAATACGAATAAAAATTTTAATTGGTCAAAATTTGGGGTATGACAGATGCCCCTATTTAAGTTTCTCCGTCACGAGAATTTAAAAGAAAACTTTAAAGCAACGGGTTGAAGAGACTTAAATATTAAGTACACCAATTTTGACCAATTGATATGCTGAGAATGCAATGCTTATGAATATAATGCCATGAATGCATGCGATGCAATTACGAATGCAAAGATGACGAAGATACACTAACTGGGGAACAAACTAATAGGTATCACTGGGAAGCCAATACAGTCTATTACCGTTACTGCGATAAGGACAACATTACAAGAAATAAAAAAAATGCCTACTACCTTTAAATTGGTAAAGACGACATCACAAGAAAGATAAATACATGTCTATTACCTTTAGAATTGGTAAAGACGACATCACAAGAAAGATAAGCACATGTCTATTACCTTTAGAATTGGTAAAGACGTCATTACAAAATGATGAATACATGTCTATTACCTTTAGAATTGGTAAAGACGACATTACAAGAAAGATAAATACATGTCTATTACCTTTACTGGGGTAAAGACCAACATACGAAAGGAAATACTGTCTATTACCTTTAAATAAGTAAAGACGAATAGGCAAGAAATAACCTGAACGAACACTGGGGGAAATTCAGTAAAAGGTATTTCCAAACTGTCCGATGGAGAACATGTTGCTTGCAATACTGATGAGAAAAGAGACTAAAACATATTTTCAAACTGTTCGATGAAGGACACGCCATTTGAAATGCTGGGGAAAAAGGTAAAATGATACTTTCAAACTGTTCGATGAAGAACATGCTATTTGAAATACTGAGGAAACAAGGTAAAATGGTACTTTCAAACTGTTCGATGAAGAACATGCCGTTTGAAATACTGAGGAAACAAGGTAACTTGGTACTTTCAAATTGTTCGATGAAGAACATGCCGTTTGAAATACTGGGGAAACAATTGTAAAATGGTACTTCCAAACTGTTCGATGGAGAACATGCCATTTGAAATACTAAGGAAATAAGGTAAAAATGTATTTTCAAACTGTTCGATGGAGAACATGTTGTTCGAAATACTGAAGAAACAAGGTAAATGGTACTTTCAAATTGTTCGATGGAGAACATGTTCTTCGAAATACTGAAGATTGGTGACACATCTGGACCAGACACATCTAGGGATGACCCTTTTGTGAGATATAGTTGAAATAAGACACAAGGTGGTCCATGCAATTATGTATAAATGATACTTGTATGCATGCTATATGTGCATGAATGTATGAATATATGCATGAAACCGGTGTGACTTGTATGACTGTATATAACAGGTGAAACTAACAAAACTGGACAAGTAAGATGGGAGGCGGACTGACATCGCCGTATAAACACTCGATAATCTTCATTGGGGGATAATAACATTGGAGCTGAATCAAATTATTGTCGGGGTGAAGCCCGATATCAAACCACTGGTGGGTTAGAAACTTATTAATCAAACCACTGAAGGGGTAAAGCCCAACAACCAAACCACTAGTGGGGGGGAAACTCCCATTAATCAAACCACTGAAGAGGTAAAAGTCCATAATCAAACCACTGGCAGAAGTCGCCATTTCTTGGGAGTAAAGCCCATCAATCAATCATATATGGCAGAAGTTGCCATTTAATCAAACCACTGGCAGAAGTCTCCATCACACAAACCACAGACATAAGTCGCCATCAAACAAACCATAGGTAGAGGTCACCATCAATCAAACCACAGGCAGGAGACGTCATTAATCAAACCACTGGCAGAAGTCGCCACTTCTTGGGATAAAACCCATCAATCAATCAACTGACAGAAGTCGCTATTTGTGAACTGGCACAAAGTGCATTCTTCCATTTGACCCACTTGAACTGTGATGCCTCTGTCTTTGTTTTTTTTTTCTTTTCTCATCATCATTTTTTTTAAGATCCCTAACTTTTTCCTGGATCGCCCTTTCGGGTTTTCAATCCACCGGGAATATATTTTTTGTATGCCCCTAATTTTTGCCTGGACCGCCCTTTCGGGTTTTCGATCCACCGGGACGCTCATTTTTGGATTAAGCCGCCCTTTCTTCTTCTTTTTTTTGACAGAGGACTTCTCACAGCCTTTGAAACGGATGTTGATGTATGTTTCTTCTACTCATAAGTTCAAAGAAGATGTACCTGTTGTTTATGCATTTCAAAAGACATGACAAAGTTTTAAAAGATTTTTTTTGAAAATTTTGCTTTAAGTATTAACATCAAAAATAGAAGAAATTTTGTAAATAGAATAAATGGGCACAAGCTCAAATTAATGTAAAAGAGTGGTGGCCCGCCAAGGGCGTGACTCCACGGATCTTAAAAAGTTTGGAAAATGGTAATTATATGGGAAGGTACATTGAACACAATAACCACTGTTCTCTCTAACAAGTTTGAATTCCACAATTTCGAGACTTTGATTTGCAGAAGGCCCAGATGCCCCAGATGAAACATATTTGATTTGATGCAGTTACCTTGCCATAAGTCTGAGGTCTTTTGACGGTTGAAATGCCCCAAGTGAGTCATGCCCAAATAGATGCAGTTACTTCGTCGTAATCCTTAACTTTTGCATAGATCGCCCTTGTGGGTTTCAACCTATCAGGATAATAATTTTTCATTTTTCATTTCATTTTTTTATATGTCTCTAACTTTTGCATGGACCGCCCTTTCGGGTTTTCAGTCCATCGAGACGCTCTTTTTTGCCTAAGCCGCCTTTTCAGGTTTGCGACTTATTGGGCTTTTCCTTTTAACAAAGTATTTCTTGACTGCATCGGTATTCACTGGACATACAAATTCGTCACCATCCTTTGTAATTAGGCATTCCTTGCCCCTGAAATCTATTAAATTAGATAATATAACTTTGAGTACAAGACCACTTTCTTGACATTCATGGGGACGAGCCTTTTTAGTCAAAACTTGATTCAACCTTTTGATATAACTGTCCACGACATACGACAGTAACACTTTTAAGTTCAATCAAGCTTAGCTTTCATTGGAACTTCCGTTGACGGGACTCTGACCTTCCATTTGAGGCACTGCCTTTATGTTGTATACTGAGGGATAGTGGGGGGGGTTGCCCCTGTTGAAGTATGTATTAAAATACAATTCCATGTCAGGCAAATGGTAACAACTTGCGCCAGTGGGCGAGATATCTCATTGGGAATTCATCCTTTTCCTTTTCAATTTCGGATACGAGGAACTCAAAGTCGAGAGAGAGTACAGGGTTAAAGTGTTCAGCGAGTTTATTAATGCATGATTAGATTATTGATTTTGACAAGTAAATAAACATTATGATTATGCAGACATATGGAAATGATTAAAGAAAAGAAAGATTTTTTTGTTTTTTCGTATTACCATATGGAAACGAATCAAAAAAGGATTTAACTGCCTCTAATGCGAATAAAATATTTTAGCTATCTACGGCACAAATAAAACGTTTAAATACTTCAAAAACGAATAAGAGGACGTGTAACTTATCTAAAAACAAAGCAAAGATTCTAGCTGTTTAAAATATGACTACAGACTTTAAAATACGAATAAAAATTTTAATTGGTCAAAATTTGGGGTATGACACACCTCAACCAAGCATATACACTACTCACATATGATCACACTAGCATATTCATATTGGAATCATAGGCTAATTCACATTAATCACAAAATTTTACAAAGTTCGTATCATTTTATCATTTTTCTCAAGAATCCAAGTTTTCAAAGCAAAACCAAGTTAAAGTTCATGATTGCCATCCAAATTATTTTTATAAATCATAACTACAGTAAACAAACCTAGTCCTACCCTTTTTCTTTAAGAAAATGAGTTTTCGGAAAATTATGCGTTCTTGGTATTTTTCACAAAGTATGATACGATTTCACAAAACCAAGTTCAATCCAATTCATTTGATATTTCCAAAGGTTTAGAAAGCTTTACTACAGTTAGATAAATAAAAAAGAATCAGTTTGGAACCACTTGGATCGACCCTAAGTGTCCGAAACGACCCGAAACTCCAAAATAATGAGTTGTTGTATTGAGCAACTCGCTACAACAGGTGAACACTCGCTACAACGATTTTGACAACATAGGGGAACCCAATTTTTCTCATTTCGCGAGTAAAATTCAAACCGTTGATCTGTTTTTGACTCCGGTTTCGCCTACGAGTTCCTTACACTTAGCTCTATCACATTCTACAGAAAAATTCAAGTTTCTTCCATCCCAAAACCGCTTACTTTAGAATCACTTATAAGTACTAATTTTCCAAAATCACTTGAACTAACTTTTCATACAAAACTCAAGTTTCTTCCCAAAACATTTCACAACCAAAGCTTATAACTAAAAGCAGAAGTTCATTCAACTTGTCTCAACACAACAACACCAACAATTCACCTAAATTCATCAAGAATCACAATTCACCATTTATGATCCTTTTTCTTCAAAACTCATTAAAACAACAACAACAACTTAATCACAACACACATATAACAACACCCAATGCATGAATTTTCATCAACAATACAACATAACATTATTCAAAGTATAATCTCATGATTTCATCAACAATAACAACTCCTTTTTTACCAATTTAAGTAAAAATCATCAAAACAACTTATCAACAATAACAACCATGAGTTTTAAGCACATAACACATCAATTTTATGAAGTTTATCATACCCACGTATTCACATGAATTAAGAGCGCGAAATTCATCATCAAAATTCACAAAAATCATAATTAACATAAAAGCACTTAACTCATAATTGAAAATAATAGATTATGACTTAATTATGAAAAGCAACAATCCCTCTTACCTCCAATCTTCAAGAATCCAAACCCTAGCTTCACTTTAGCTCCTAGCCTCCAATCCCAAACTTCCTCTCTCTAGCTCCTCTTCTATCCCTTGTTGATTCACCTTATCTCTCTACCTCTCTCTCAAAATGTTTGTAAAATGAGTGAATGAATATAATGACCTAATTTTCTCACAAGGGTTGTGTTTATATAGTCACCACATAATTGGGTTAAGTCTGTAATTGTCTTAAGAGTGTTACTTTTCCCACCCTATGGAATTCTCGTGCGCCCTATTTTTTTTGCAAAAAATACGCCTAGTTTGGAATATATAATCCAAACCCATTCCGCAATATTAATTCCGGATACATTCGTGGATTTTGGTACTTAAACAACCCTGATGGATGATGATGTTAATTTTGTATAGATGGATTCAGAATATATAATCCGGAAAGTTCTAACAATTTCTGGATTGTGTAATCCGAAATGTACAAATCACCCCATTGAAAGTCAACAAAAGGGGGTGGGAAATGATACTTTCGGATTATATAGTTCCGAAAGTGTTAAAACAGTCCGGATTATATAGTTTCGAAAGTGTTAAAACAGTCCGGATTATATAATCCGAACTCAATCAGTATAGAGGCAGAAGCCATCTGTTTTGGCTAGGCCTCTGTGTTGGAGCATGTAGTCAACTGCTTTGGCCTTTGATCAGTTGTTCAAACATAAAATTCAACTTATAACATAACAATTAACGACACAATATAATTTTCAAACTCTCAAACATTAATAAAACATAATTATCCAAATGTTACATAACATAATTATCCAAAATATTCAAACATTAAAATTGAATAAAATACAATCAACAACATAATTATCCAAATGTTACATAATATAATTATCCACCTCTGCCACCTCTGGCACCCCTGCCACCCTCAGTAGCTCCCTGACGACAGTAAACCTTCCCATCATGCACCTCTTTCAATACCTCCTCCAAATGCTGCCATTCCTCAGACCCTCGCGGAACCACACCACTGGACATCACAACATAAACATGGTCTTTGATGCGGCTCATCATTCCGCTAAGCTAAAAGTACCCATGCTCTCCATCCTCCTGAGCAACAAGCGCATCAAGGACCTCACGCTCCGGTGGCCTCGGTACCGGTACCGGGTTCAGAGGAAGAACCATGAGTCGATGAGACCGGTGATAAAACCAATCAATGTATCCATCTATTGCCTCCACGCCATGAACTGCACGATGCCCCAACTGCTCAGGTGTCAGCGCATGATTAATAGCTTGTTGAAAGCGGTTTGTGATCTCTGCCAAATTAATCATAGGAGGTGCACTCTCATCAGGATGTGGAGGGATGGTCTGAACCCTCCCAAATTGACCAAGCACCCGCTCTGGCAGATATCTCACCATGCGGTCTCCGTATCTCAGCCATCCAGAGTAAAGGCTGACCCGCTCAAATGGATGTGCCGCACAGTGATCTCCATATGGGGCCATGACAACGACACTCAGATCCAGCCTATCCAGACAATTTCTGTGGTTGTCTGGTGTGCCCAAACCAGACAGTGGTACAAAAAGCATCGCGCGTGGATACCGATTCTCCCGATATCCTGCCCAGGCATCCTTGCTTCCCATACCTTGGAAATGCTAATACACCCAAGCCTGCAGCAATGACAACCACATATAAATATACAAACCATAAACACTTTCATTTAAGAAAATAAAACATAACTTTTAATTTATACCTGCAACAAAGCAGGTATCCTTCCACCTGACCGCAGTTCCAACGTGCAACATTTTTGAGCTCCCTATACAAGTGAGCTAGTGCCGCAGCTCCCCATGAATAACTAGCAACAAGATCAAAGTCTCTAAAGTACCTCAGGTAGACAACGTCCACAACATTCTGGCTCTTGTTAGTGAAGATCGTGATCCCCACCAAGTATAGCAAATATATGCGGATAACCTGGTCCCGCATCCTCTGCACCTCCTGAGTCACACTACCATGCTCAGTCTTCAACTCCAATTGCTTCTTCATACGCTGCTTGAAAATCCTCTGCAAGTAGCCAAATCGGCAATGTGCACCTTTGGTCTTTGTCACCTCAACAAGAGCTTCACCCGGATCAGACCCCAAGTACGTCACCATTCATTCCACCGCCTCGTCCTGTGATATGAACGTGCGGGACAGAAGCATGTCATCAATGGGGAGATGCAACAAACAGGACACATCATCAAGTGTCACTGTCATCTCCCCAAACAGAAGGTCAAAGCTCGAATACTCCTCGTGCCACCTCTCCACAAAGGCACAAATGAGATTGTGGTCAATCATGCTGTAGTCGGTATCCTAAAGCCAAGAAAGATCGGTTCCCTGCAATCTATCTTCCCACCACCGTGCAACCATGATAGGGGTGTATCTTCATCATGCATAACTTCTATCTTCTTTCCGTTGCTGATGCATTTTAAATAGCTACACCACTGCAAATAATTAAAGACAATACCTAAACATCAGTTTACACTTATGGCTTCACAAACAGTTAGTTTAACAACTTAACATTGCATAAACAGTACATTAACAACATATTAAAGTAAGTTTAACATTAATAAATACCTCGCCCTCAGGCGCCTTCTTGGCCACGTGCACATGGTACCTCCACAGCAGGCCAGTGTCGTGTGGACCACCTGGATAGTCATCAAGTGGGTCAGGGTCCACCACCTTCTTCTTCTTCGTTCGCCTTCGCCGTGGTTGGGCATCTTCCATATCCCCATCCATTGCCTGAAGCTTCTGTTGTGAATTCGATGAAAAATCACACCAATAACAAACTTGATGTGTGGAGCAAGTGATAATCAAGCAACCAAAACAATGTGTATGGAACAATTATAAACACAAGCCAAAAGTAGAAAACAACGAGAGAAAGAAAAAGAGAGAACACAAAAGAATCTGTTTACCTAGTTCGGTCCAAATTGACCTAGTCTGGGGGAGAGAGCAGCCCTCCGTTTCACTATAATGATGAGTAACTTTACAAAAGAGACATCAATGGGTTACAAGAATAAGTCTCCACCTAATTCTACCCAAAGTCTCAATCTCTTCCCGTAACCAAGAGACTCAATCCTAACAGAGTTTCCCAAGGTGAATCAACCCTCAAACCCTGGTGTTTGTTGCCAAGAGACAAACTCTATATAAACCCTTGTTTTGTTGTTGCCTTTCTAAACCCTTGTTTTAGCCCCCTCTATCTCAAGGTTTACTATGATATAAAGCCTATATTTATAGTAGAAGTATCTCCCATAAAATTGGAACAAATCTGGCACTAAAAATACATCTCTGAAATATTCTGATGCGACAATTTGAGCCCCGAATTCCTCTATTCGGGCACCGATTTTTTACGCGTGCCAGGCTGAAAAACCAGTGTCAATTCGGGCCCCGGACAATGTAATACCCATACTAAACGTATCATGTGCATTATCTTTAGTACTGGATACATTAAAATTTACAACATAAATTCTACGAATGAATAATTTATACAGTAACATGCGTTCGTACAATCAACAATACAACATAAACTCGTCCAAAGCATAGAAAATACATCCTTAAAGTCTATAACATCCTGCAGCGGGTACGAACGAGCACTTGCTGAAATATCCATCCGGCTACAAGCTTGCGGAATCCTGCTAAACCAACCTGCTGATCTGAAACAAATAAGGATTGGGATGAGACATAATGTCTCAGTGAGTTCTACCTAATCCTAGGCTATAGGTAACCTCGGGGAAGACCTATGGTCACCACGTGTCTACAATACAACCTGACGGTTGATTATACGTGTGTGGGCTTGCTTACCTAGACGGCTGTGCATACTAGATCCGTCGTAGGTTCTTCTTAACTTGTCATGTAGGTCTTGTCATATACCTATACGTGTCATGGCGGTCGAGGGAACCTAGGACCGCTAACTCAAGATACGCTAAACGCACCGAGCCCTAAACATAACATATGCATGACACGATCCTAGACCGGACGATCGGGGAAACCTAAGATCGTCGTCGGTATATCTTCATAGCTTGTCTTAGTTGCATAAACCTGTACATGTCTAACAGCATATCATAAACGTACGTAGTCATATTCATTCATTATGTTAGAGGTTAGCGTTGAACATTCATTATTATCTGGATTCATTTTACGGAGTGTATCGGGTGGAGTAACCCCGAGTACAATCCCATACATGACCGATGAAAACCTAGCTGAGGTACATCGGACTCCCTCAGTGACGTGCGGGCCCCCCTTGCGGAGCTTATCCCGTTCCCCTGGCGAGATCCTCTTGAGATCCCAACCTTGCGTGGACCACAAGAGACACGGCACCTACGTCTTACTTATGGTCTTGACATACATGGAAGCTTATACTTAACTTATACGAATGGCCACCACGAGTCCGTAATCTACTCGTTGAGCGGTGAGCCACCATTTGCTTATCCTAACATCGCATGGCTTAACATACTAGTTCTCAACGATCTACGTTGAGGCTCTATGGTTTTCCCATTCTTAGACTTGTTTCCTACCCGAGCATAATTATGAATATTATCGTACTCTCATGTGCCACTCACCTTTGGAAAAATGCTAATGTTTCTCATGCCACTCATTTGTGATATC
>Ga0228710_1009783_pt1 | contig 13128 bp, 5 predicted proteins | sample MedpolnodulmetaG_FD_177995 | JGI IMG/M metagenome (GOLD analysis project Ga0228710, IMG submission 177995) | Root nodule microbial communities from Medicago polymorpha collected in Santa Monica, California, United States - pink nodules | ecosystem: Host-associated > Plants > Roots > Nodule...
AGTTGATTGGAGGTTTGTGTGTAAACGAAAGGAGCATGGGGGTCTGGGTGTTAGGAGGTTGAGAGAATTCAATGAGGCTCTGTTGGGAAAGTGGTGTTGGAGAATGTTAGTTGATAGAGGGGGCTTGTGGTATAAGGTGTTGGTAGTTAGATATGGTGAGGAGGATGGGGGCCGGAGTGGTTCTTCATGGTGGAAAGAGGTGGTCAAAATTAGGGACGGGACAGTAGGGGCGATGATGGGTGGTTTACGAGTTGTGTGGGTGATGATGCAGATACTTTGTTTTGGCATGATCGGTGGTGTGGTGACGTTCCTTTCAGGGTGCGCTTTGGCAGGTTATTTGATTTAGCATTAAATAAATCAATAACTGTTAAAGAAATGTTTGATCGCGGATGGGGGGATGAGGGTGAAGCTTAGCAGTGGCGTAGGGATTTGTGGGTGTGGGAGGAAGAGCTTTTAGAGCAGTGTAGGTTATTACTTGCTGACGTTTCTTTGCAGCCTCTTTCTTATGATGTGTGGCAGTGGCTTCCGAACCCCTCTGAAGGGTACTCTGTTCGTGTTGTGTATGCTATGCTCACTGGTCAGGGGGTATCGCAGGTTACGCATGAGGTGGATTTGATTTGGCATAGACAGGTTCCGCTTAAGGTGTCAATTTTGGCCTGGCGGTTGCTTCGAGATCGTCTTCCTACTAAATCAAATTTGGCGATGCGTGGTGTGCTTGATGCAGATGCGTGTCAGTGTGTGTCAGGTTGCGGTTCTATGGAGGATGCTAGTCATTTGTTTCTGTTGTGTCCTTGTTTTGGGTCGTTATGGCCTATGTTGCGGCACTGGATTGGCTTTCATGGCACTTATCATTGTGATATCTCAAGTCATTTTGTTCAGTTTATTCATTCCACAGGTGGCTTGAAGGCGCGAAGGTCTTTTCTACAGCTCATTTGGTTGTTGATTGTTTGGGTTTTATGGAACAAAAGAAATAATAGATTATTTAATATGAAAGAAAGTTCCATGATTCAGTTACTCGACAAAGTAAAGTATTATTCTTTGTGGTGGCTGAAAGCTAATAAGACCATATTTGTTTTTGGTGACCAATTTTAGTGGTCGAACCCTTTGTCGTGTTTAGACATTGGCTAACATCTTGTTGTACTTATGACTGAAATGCTTGTTCTTTTCTAGTTGTCTTTTCGGTACATCTTGTGCTGAGAGGACTGATAGTGCAGTGTTAATATAATCCATTTTTGTTTGTTCAAAAAGAATAATGTGCAATCTCTAACACATATATTATGATTTTTCGTTAATTTGTTTTATTTTAGTGACCAACTATGACCACACACGGATAGTTCCTATTATGAACTGAGGTTCGTTAACGGCTAATTACTTCATTTGGTAGTCCTCGTGAGCTTAACTCAGTTGATAGGGACAATGCATAAAATATGTAAGGTCCGGGCTTCGAACCCCGGCCACCAAAAAAAAAATTACTCCATTTGGTAGTTGAGATATAATAGAAAGTTAGAGATCACATTTTATTTCTTAACCAATTAAATGCAAACAAGCAACAGTAACGTGGTTAAGACTTTTAAATGATACCGATCACACTCTAAAAGTTTTAAATCCGTAATAATCATCATACCAAGACAATATATGCAGTATTATTATTGATTAACTTTAATAAGTTTGAAGGAAACAATATTTTCAGCTTCTACTTACTTCCCTGCAACAAAAGTTTGTTCGGGTCTTATTAGTTTTCCTGTTTATATTATTTACACAAACTTTATCATGTTTACTAAGATTCATGGCTTTGCGAAGACCGTTATGTTTAGCATATGTACCAAGTAAGTCATGTAATGCCTCTAACATAAAATTCAATAATATGGCAATCCATCATTCCCTGATACATGCGGCACCTAATAAGAAATAGTTTGTTTACTATAATTCCACCATTGCCTTGTAATTGATTATTATAACTTATAATTTTTTACTGAAGATTATTTTTGTTTAAAGATCGAGTATATCCTCACAATTACATAGACTAATTTCTCAAATCGAATATTACTATATAAACTATAATTTTTAAGAACATTTACATTGCTTCATACTTCCGACTTGACATCTTGTTAAACAAGAAGATACTAATTTTATCTTATCTAATTATTGTGATGAAGGGTCTTACTCGAAAAGCAGGGTACCATCGGACATTGTGGTTATTTACTTGTTCACCTTGGCAAGATTCATGTAATTGTATGTTAATGTATGTTTGTTGTGGTTTAATATGCATGATTGTAGTTGAAGACGATCTTGGTGTTTTTTTCTAAAGAAAAAAGATGATCTTGATGTTATGTGAAGTGTTGTTGATTATAAAATTGTTTCCATTTATAGAAATCAATTTATGTTTAATTGGTGAAACTTGAATAGGTGATTCTTAGGTTGATAGAAATGTTTAAAACCAAATATAAATAACTTATATCAATTATTAAAATTCTATTAAACTTATTTTTAATATATGAATGAATATTTTATTGGGTTGTAATTGAGAAAAAACTGTTATAGGTTGGGAGAATGGTATTCTCTTAGTAAGCTCATTGAGAGGTCCTCTCTACTTGTGCTTATATATCCATTCCATTATGTCAAAAATTACTATAATGGGTCATAACATTCTTTTACACTGTGTTTGGTAGAGATGAAATAGGAAAGAGAGAAAGAGGGAAGAGAGAAGTTGGATAGAGAGAGGCCACTTCTCCTGTTTGGTTTAGAAGAGAGATCGGAGAGAGAGACTAAATCTTGTGGGACCCATGCCTGTTTTATTTCTCTCCTGGAATGGGAAGAAATGTAGTAAACAGCTGAACTTTTCTCTCTTTTCCAAAATTGTCCCTAGTGGTGTCGCTAATATACATACAACTACCATACAGTATTTTCAAGTTTTGTGTTGTAGGCTTATAGTGGGTCAAGAACGAAAGCATGTCAAAAAAGAAACTAAAACTCAACTCTGCCTTTACCTCTTTGGTCCCTTTTATTATAATAAAATTAAACTACTGTTAACTAATGAAATAGTTTAACGAACTAGAGTATAGTATTTTAAATAAATAATTATTTAAGTAAATGGATTATTTTTTCTTTGTAAAAAAAAACTTAATTTCTTAATTAAAATAGTGTAAAAAATTATATCAATTTATATAAGAAACTGATTCAAATATAATAAAAATTGTATATTAAAGCTCTTAGGACAAGGATATTTTGGTCTTTTCAAAAATTTAACACACTTCTTTCTTCTCTATTTCTCTCTTATACCAAACAATATGTCAAATCTACTCTATTTCTCACTCATTTCTCTCTTCCTATACTTTCTCCTACATACTTCTCTCTTCACAACTTCTCTTCTAAACCAAACACACATGGTCAAAGGCTTAAAAAAACGGAACATAATCGAATCGCAAATTTCAAAAGTTCCAATTTTTTATATTTAATTCTCTCGAAACAATTTTTAAAATTAATAGGGGACTTTTCTAAATCAATGAACTTCAAATCTATTTCAAAAAAATACGTTGCAGTTCCCAATGTACCACGAGATCCACTCACGTCACAAAACCTAATGCTAACAAGTGCCCTAAAGGCATTGTTTAAGCAATAAAAAATAGTAACTTTTGCATTGAAATATGCGTGATTATTACTTTTTCATATATTTGACTTATGTTTTCAAGAGAATATTTATATTTATGTTTTCCTTAAACAATGTCCTTAGAGCACTTGTTAACAAGACCCAAACCTATTTCCTCTAGAGTGTGCGCAGAAGAAGAGCATCATTTTAGAGCTATACCCAATCATAGTCCAAAGCGCGTGGAGCACATGATATGTCCAGTGTGGGGGCTGTTACATATGGATATATGAGAGAGTATGATTAACACTCAACCATGAACGTATGTTTTTTTTATGATAAATGTTAATATATTTATTATGTTAGTATTTTTTATCTTTTTCATTCTAGATTAAGTATTGTTTAGTGTACTAGTATTTAGACTCGTGCGATGCACAGGAAGTTGATTATCTCATTAACTAATAAATGTGTTAGAAGATAATGAAATAAAATAACAGTTGTTGTTGAGCATGAGTTAATGCTTCCAAAAGACGACAACAACAACCAAGCATTATCTCAATAAGTGGGGTTGAATACATAGATCGAAATACGACATATTGTTCTATCATAAATCATATTTAGATCCAATTCATTAATTTATAAATCTTTTCTAATAGTTTCTTTTTTAGTTCTTCTAGATCTTCTTATACCTCTTGTAATATGACTATCATCTATTTGATCTACTCTTCTTACTATAGAATCTAGATGTTTTCTCTTTACCAAACCACCTAAACATATATATTTCACAATATTTATATTATAGGTGTTACTCTGACTACCTTTATAATGTTGTCATTTCTAATCTTATCACATCTAGTCTTACCACACATCCAACACAACGTTTCCATCTCCGCACACTTACTTTATTCTCGTGTTGGTTTTTAACCACCAATACTCTGTTTTATAAAACATCGTTGTTCTAACAACTGTCTAGTATTTTTTCACTTCAACTTAAACGACACGTCCTATGATGCTCATGAGGCACATCGGTGTATCACATAAAAAACTTGAGGCTCTTCTCCATTTCAACCATCCAACTTGAATACAATGATTCACATTTGTTTTTATTTCTCCGTCATTTTGTCCTATGAACCAGAGATTTTTTTGTTGAAAGAATGAACCCAAGACATTTAAACTGTGTTCTTAAAAAAAAAAAAGACATTTAAACTATGTAACTTGTATGATATGATCTTCAACTTTCACCTCTAAGGTCGAACTACTCCGTCTTTTGCTGAAATTACATTACATATAGTATGTCTTGCTTCTACACAAACGAAATTCTTACGCTTCTAAAACTTGTCTCCATATCTCCAACATCACATTCCATCCCTTCCTCAAATCTCCAATTAAGAGTAAATCAAGTACAAAATCCATATATCTTGGTGCTAGCTATTCGATGTAATTTGTAATTACATCCAAAACTAATGTAAAAAGACAAGGAATTAGGGTTGACCCTTAGTCCAATCCTTGTTATGAAAAATTCATTGATAATGCTTCCAATAGACAAATAATAAAACATCCGAAGCAATTTAGACTTCAACAACATTATGCCTTCAAAAAGTCGTCTAAGAGACTTAAGAACTTTTAAAAATAAGATACGCGACCATTTTCTAAAAATATAAAGAAACAACAAAAAATTAGGAAGGAAGTGTGGATCAACTTTTTCGGCTCCAAAAAATTGTCTAAGAGACTTAAGGCTTTTTATAAATAAGATACACGATCATTTTCTAAAAATATAAATAAACAGCAAAATATTAGGAAGGAAAAGAGCAACAACATTTTTGTCTCCAAAAAGTTGTCTAAGGGACTTAAGACCTTTTATAAATAAGATACACGATCATTTTCTAAAAATATAAATAAACCGCAAAAAATTAGGAAGGAAAAGTGCAACAATATTTTTGGATCCAAAAAGTTGTCTAAAAGACTTAAGACCTTTTATAAATAAGATATACGATCATTTTCTAAAAATATAAATAAACAGCAAAAAATCAGGAAGGAAAAGTGCAACATTTTTTGCTCCAAAAAGTTGTCTAAGAGACTTAAGAACTTTTATAAATAAGATAAGATATGCGCTCATTTTCTAAAAATATAAAGAAACAACAAAAAATTAGGAAGGAAATATGCAACAACTTTTTTGGATCCAAAAAGTTGTCTAAAAGACTTAAGAACTGTTTTTTTTTTAGAAAAAAGGAGAATTAAGAACTTTTATAAATAATATACGCGATCGTTTTCTAAAAATATAGAAAACAACAAAAAATAACGAAGGAAATTTGTAACAACTAATTTTGCTCCAAAAAGTTGTCTAATAGACTTAAGAACTTTTATAAATAAGATACGCGATCGTTTTCTAGAAATATTAAGAAACAACAAAAATTAGGAAGGAAATGTGCAACAACCTTTTTGGCTCCAAAAAGTTGTCTAAGAGACTTAAGAACTTTTATAAATAAGAAGATACACGATCATATTCTAAAAATATAAATAAACAGCAAAAACTTAGGAAGGAAAAGTGCAACAACATTTTTGGATAAATAAGATACACGATCATTTTTTAAAAATATAAACAAAAAGTTGTCTAAGAGGCTTAAGACCTTTTATAAATAAGATACACGATCATTTTCTAAAAATATAAATAAACATCAAAAAAATTAGGAAGGAAAAGTGCAACAACATTATTGGCTCCAAAAAGTTGTCGAATAGACTTAAGAACTTTTATAAATAAGATAAGATACACGATCATATTCTAAAAATATAAAGAAACAGCAAAAAATTAGGAAGAAAAAGTGGATCAACTTTGTTAGCTCCAAAAAGTTATCTAAGAGACTTAAGACCTTTTATAAATAAGATAAGATACACGATCATATTCTAAAAATATAAAGAAACAACAAAAAATTAGGAAGAAAAAGTGGATCAACTTTTTCGGCTCCAAAAAGTTGTCTAAGACCTTTTATAAATAAGATTACATACATATTTATATTTTTTATAGACAAATATTATTAAGTTGACTTCTTTAAAAAAAATATTATTAAGTTGACTGATTTTGATGAACGTAATTCATATTTTACTACAGATTCGTCTGTGACTTGTGTTGGAGAACTAAGGTCCATGTTTTACAGTGAAAATACAAATTGTATGACGAACCCGACCCATTGAAAGTTGAACAAAATGGGTAACAAGTTTTGTACAACTCAACCCATGTCCTTAACGGATAATACTTAGGTGACATTGTAGTTTGTGACATTGACCAACCACAATGTCACAAGTGTAAAAAAACAAAAAAACCATATAAAAGAGAATAAAGAAAAACCACATGTGACATTGTGGTTGGCCAATGTCACTAACCACAGCGTCACCCAAGTGCTACCCGTGTCCGACATCATTTTACTGATCATTTTAAATCATTATCCAACAACTTTTTTTAATCCTCGTGATTTTTTATTTTTATTTTTAAGTTGGCATAATCAAGGATGGAGGAGTATGCAAACGGGTCCATAATAGGAAGCAAGAACAGAATCCCAAACCCCAAATAAACTCTTTTTCTGAACTCAGCATCTCACCTCTTTCTATCAGAAACAACTTCAGGTGTTTCTTACACTATGGAGTTTATGGGGTGCTACCACTTATCAGCTTCTTACTCATACTTTCCTTCTTTCAAGGTTCTTCTATTCTTTTACTTTTTTTCTATCTATATTTCTTTTTCTATTTATACACTGTTTGAATATACACGTTAATTTGCAGCTTATGGTATAAACTGTTTTCATAAGCTATATTGGAGAACTTATGAAAATAAGCTAAAAACAACTTATGAATACGTTATATGTTGTTTTTATGGAACAGTTTCATAAGTGATTATGCCGGTAGATAAGCTCAAATAAGTCAATTCAAATAGGCTCTTTTAATGTTGTGTGTTCTACTTGGCTCCATCAATCATTCTGTTTCTGATATTGTACTACTTGTCTTCTTTGTTATAGCTCAATTTGTAATTTTCACATGTATTAAATCAAAATACGCAATATATCAAATGACAAAAGGTTGCGGGGACTTTTAATTAGTAGCTTATAGCATAAACGTTAATCATATATAAGTGCTTATTATAAGCTATTTGCATAACAGTCTCACAAGTGCTTATGGTATAAGCTCCAATAAGTCATTCTAAATAGACCGACCTTAGTGTGTTGCTTCCTATGAAGCACAGATACGGACACGGATATCGGACACGACACGAACACTGACACGCCGACACCGCTAATAATTTGAGAAAATCATATGAGGTAGTAATTGAGAAAATCACATAATTTGAGAAAATCACACCGGGGACACGCCTAATCTGAGGAGTGTCCATGCTTCGTACGCTTCGAGGCTCTTTGTAACATAAATAAATAAAAAATAGATAGTATAGTTAGTGTGTCTATTTTGTATGTAGATGTTGCTAAAATAATAGATGTCTGTAGTAATTTAAAATAGAGCTTATATTTAGGGACAAAAGGTAGTAATTGGTAATACTGGGAATCAATCAATAGATGTATCAAAAGTGTATCGAAAGTGTTAACCAATAATTAATATATTGAGTTAGGTTCAATTTGGAGTAGTTTCGGACTTATAAAAATTTGTCAATTAACATAAAGTTAATGTTTTATCAGCTTTAATATGTTTATGGAGAAGTCAAATGAGACAGCTTCTGAAAATAAATCGAGACACAGAACGTAAGCTTCTGAAAATAAGAGAAATTATTGCTTAAAAAGCTTATAATTATTAAAAGTTTTGTTTAAGATATTATTAAATGCTTCTTCTGGAGAAGTTTATCTGAAATGGTTGATACTTTCCCGATGTGTGTAACTGAGAGAAGAGCTCGATCTTAATGTCTGTTAGAGTTGAGTAATCTCAGGTTTACATATTTGATTTCAGTGTTCATCGAAGGTGAAATTTACTTTGAGATGTTACTCGGTTATTCTACAGCATTAGCTTCACTGAAATGGTTTTTCTGCGTTACACTTGTTTGCTCTTCTTATCTATGTTCAAAAGCTATTCATCTCCATGCGATGTTGAACATCGTATGTGGATAAAAAGTTGATCTCTATTTATACACTTATAATTGGTATTTCCATCGTACTGATATTTGAATTTGTTAATATTTTCATTCGTAAGATGTTATGAACCTTTGTTGAAATATGATTATTTTCTGATATAGTGATTTTCTAGCGACTGTTTCGTCCCATTATTGGACGAGTCAATGCAGTCGGCAGATCATGGTCGTTAAGATCAAGATCAGATGGTTTGTATTTTGAGTTTTATTTAAAATTTGATGATTTGGTAAAGTTGGAATACAAATCATCCGACTGCAGTGATTGCATGGTACTTTGACAGCACCCAATTCAAATCCTATATGAGCATAAATATTGGTTTCCGAAACCTGGTTAGATTGAGATGTTCAATAAAACATGTCACATAAGAAAGTGGCATAAAGGAATCAAAAGTAGGGCCAAACAATTCTCGAATATTATGTAATGTTACTTTCCTGAATAATTTGTTTCCCCTTCTCAATAGTTTATCTTTGTCTTCATTGCAGTTTAAGTGTCAACAATTCGACAAGGGTAGATCGACATTACCTGGAGTAATACTTTGTGCCAATCGGAAGCTTAGACCTGACGAATTTGTCTGGAAACGAAATGAGTCAACCCAAAATGTTGATTTCCCACCAAAGTTGCCAAAAGGGAAGAAAAAACCATACCCTATTCCCTTTAAACAAATCAAACAGGCTGCAAAGACGGAAAGAAAACTTGCTAGCAAGGGAATAGAGAAACCTCTTGAACCTCCAAAGAATGGACTGCTTGTTCCTGACCTAGTTCCCGTTGCTTATGAAGTATTTGATGCTTGGAAGCTTTTGATTAAAGGTCTTTCCCAGCTTTTGCATGTCATTCCTGCTTATGGCTGTAGGTACACCATACTGTGCCTATCTTCTAGTTTTTTATATTTTGAGTGAAGACCATTATGGTCCCTGAGAAAAATAAAGGCAACTTTTAATCATTGACAAAAATAAACCAAGACAATTTAATCCTTACTTGAACTAAACTCGAAATGTCAGCTAGGGAAGTTATCCCTGCTTGTTTTCTTTTTATTTTAATGTTGATGCAGGAGTTAAGTTCTTGTCAACTCGATTCCTGCAGTGAATGCTCGGAAGTACATGTGGCTCAGACAGGTCACTCCATTCTAGATTGTGAAGGCCGTACCAGTTCAACACGTCATAGCTCTCATGCATGGGTCAGGGGTAATGTCAATGATATACTTGTTCCGATTGAGTCATATCATCTCTTTGACCCATTTGGTAAGCGCATTATGCATGATACGCGGTTTGAGTATGACCGGATTCCAGCTGTTGTTGAACTCTGCATTCAAGCTGGCGTGGATATCCCGGAGTATCCATCCCGCCGAAGGACCAATCCCATACGAATGGTAGGGAGAAGAGTACTTGACAGAGGCGGACATCTAGAGGAGCCTAAGCCATTGTGCACTGCAGAGTTCTCTTCTCTCATCGACTTTGATACATACCGAGCTTGCGAGCGATTTCCACCTCCCCCGTTGTCAGACATACCTAAACTTGCCCAAGAAACTATCGATGCATATCAAATTGTTAGAAAGGGTGTCAAGAAGTTGATGAAGAAATACACGGTGAAAGCATGTGGTTACTGCTCGGAGGTTCATGTTGGACCGTGGGGTCACAATGCGAAGCTTTGTGGATCATTTAAACATCAATGGAGAGATGGCAAACATGGTTGGCAAGATGCTACTCTAGATGAAGTTTTACCTCCAAATTATGTGTGGCATGTTAGAGATCGTAATGGACCTCCCATAAAGGCTGCATTGAAGAGATATTATGGAAAGGCTCCTGCCGTAGTCGAAGTTTGTGTGCAAGCGGGTGCACGTATACCGGACGAGTACAAGCCCTTGATGAGGCTTGATATTGTAATTCCAGATACTGATGAGGCTGGAATGATTGCTTGAAATGATCTCACAAAATGCATGTCGTGTTATATGCAACTATACTTGCATAGTCCTTAGCATGAGAAAAATCTTCAACATGGACATGTCTATTTCCTTGAATGGATGATAGCTTTTGAGGTATCCAACGTGTATATAAAGCCAATAGCAGAACAAGTAGGTTATATCACTAAATTTTGGTGTGTGAATTTGTCTGTATAATGTCTTAAACTAGTGAGTAGTTATGTAAGAAGATTAATGTATGTGTTAATTTAGTGTATGCTATGGATACAATGGATACAATAAAATCAAATTGAGTTTTTATAGAATTCAAGAATGTTTGCAGATATGGTTCACATTTTTTCCATCTTAAACTGGTTACTTGTAATTACATTGTAACTCTCAAGTCAGTTATACTCTGGTGCATTTGTGATAACAGCAATGCTATTCATTGCGAGGACTTTGATCACGAACGCCACGTGAATTGCCGTCGACCAATAAAATCTGGTTCTGGCAGGGATAAAAACAACTTGTTAGGGACAATAATTGAAAAACTTATAATTTGAAAAGGTTTGGTGACTTTGATAAATCTCAAATTTATTATTTTTGGCTTTCATATTCCTCCCTCTATAGTCTAACAAAACCAGCAACTTTGACCTTGAAATCACTATTGCATACTAGTATAGTCTATTCTAATATGTTAGCATTTTCTCATTTGCAAAGCTTGGTTAAACAAAAATCAGTAACTTTGGGATTGAATTCTCTTTAAGCTTTTCATATCCTAAGGCTCGTTTTGTTTTTCTTCATGAAACAAATACTCCTCATTTTTCTTTCAAAAAACAAGAATACTCTCTCATTTTAAGTGTCATTTTTATGATACCAATACAACATTAATCTTTTCTAAAATATGTTCTAAAATCCACTTCTTTAATTCGGTGTTATTATTTCAAAATGACACTTAAAAAGAACGAGAGAGTAATAGATTGTTTGGATTCACATTTAAATGGATCAAACGTGTGAGCTACTTGCTCAATCATAAGTTGATGATCTTATAAAGTTGTTTGGGTGGCATAGACATAAAGCAATTTTAGCGTTCAAGAATGATTCTAGTTGAAGCTTCATTTTGGAGCTTCTACGTCAAATTGAATCGCTTTTGATTGTAATTGTATGAGCCAAATGTTTCTTTTACTTATTTTTTTTTTATGAGTAATGTTATTTAAATAACTATTTTTTGAATAACTTGTAAGACAACCAAAATATATAAAGAAATGTAGAGATTGACACAAAAACTAAAGTAAAAGAGATAAAAAAAAGTTAAAAAGCAATGTGAGTATCGTAAAGATTGACACTAAAATCAAAGCAATAGAGAGAATAAGTAAAAATGCAATGTGAGTATTATAAGGATTGACGCAAAAACCAAAACAATAGAAAGAAAAAATAAAAATGCAATGTGAATAAAAAAAAAAAGTTTTCAAATATCATTTATGTGTGTGTTTGGTTCAGCTTTGAATAGAATTGATTATGACAAAATTGATTTTGAGAGAATTGATTTATGTTTGGATACAATAATGCATAATTGATTAAACAAACTGAATGTTGTTTGGATAGTTTTTATCAAAATTGCTTTTGAATGTATAATTACTAAAATGGACATAGTTAAATTCAAGTAAATGTGCATAGTTGAATGTATATGTAGATCAATACTAAATGTAGATATATTATTTAATTTAAATAAATAAATTTTCTATATATTAATTTATAACATAATAAATACGATCATTAAACTAATTTTTTTACAAAATATTTGTTCATATATTTTATATTTTTTGATAAAATATATTTAAGTTAAATAATACTAGAGTTAGTTGCCAAAAATGATAAAATATAGCGTAAAAGAAAGAATACAGTAAATCTGAATGGGGACACCGTAAAGGAAAATCCAAAATTTGGCAACTCATGACCATAAACATTTTTCGGAGGTTAATTTGGTTCATTAAGTTTTCTGATTTCTCTCAAAAAAAAAAGTTTTCTGATTAAATTTGGTTCATCAAATTAATTACAAAACAAAAAGAAGGAGAATTGATAAAGGGCAATAAAGGAAAATAATAGATTGTAATAATCAAAATATAAAATTTAATGTATAATTGATTCTAGGAAAGCGAAAAGTTAAGAATTGTAACTTTAAGGAGAATTGCTTTTGGAGGATAAAAGCAATTCTAAAAAGTCAAACCAAATAACATTGAAAACTCAATTTCCACTTTTGAGGTTTGTAGAAGTGTTTCTTGTTGCTGATTTAGTAAACATTGATTTAGCTTAAAATTTGAATTAACTTTTATATAAATATAAACTTTTTAGTTCAACTTTTGATTTAGTTTTTGATTTATCTATTATCGATGATAACGTCCAGAGTAGGTGCAGTGCGATAGAATACAGTTGTTTCTCATTGGTGGGGATGATATACTTGCAAATGTACTTCAATCCTCAAGTTAATAGGAGCTTAGAGAGTTTGAGTTTCTTTTTTTTTTTTTTTTTAT
>Ga0228710_1009786_pt1 | contig 13125 bp, 9 predicted proteins | sample MedpolnodulmetaG_FD_177995 | JGI IMG/M metagenome (GOLD analysis project Ga0228710, IMG submission 177995) | Root nodule microbial communities from Medicago polymorpha collected in Santa Monica, California, United States - pink nodules | ecosystem: Host-associated > Plants > Roots > Nodule...
CATTTCTTTTTATTTATATTTGCTTTTATTTTCTAATTTTGTATTTAATGAATAAATCCGAATAAATATTAATTTAGTTCATTTCTTTTTATTTATATTATATTTGCATTTATTTAATGAATAAATTCGAATAAATATTTATTTTATGTGAATAAATAAATTAGAATAATGTAAACAAATAAATTAGAATAAAGTGAACACATAAATTAGAATAAAGTGACCAAATAAATTAGAATAAAGTAAATAAATAAATTAGAATAACGTAAATAAATAAATTAGAATAAAGTAAATAAAATAATTTGAATATAGTAAATAAATTAGAAAAATGAGTTAAGTCACTGTATATGCGCGGCTTAACTCACGTTGCAATACTTAAGTTGCACAAATTTTTGACACTTGCGTTAACGCAAAGGTATTTTAGGTATTTTAGTTGGGTGCGAGCAAAATGTGTTGGGTAAAGAGCAGGATTCCTTAATATATTTCTTTTGACAAAAATAACCCCTCTCTAGATGTACATGTCCACACGGAATTTGAAATCATTTGATATGTCATTAAAGTATGTAAATATCAAAAAAACTGAACACTTTTATTAAATAACATTAATCTTTATGCATTTTAATGACATCAAATAATTTCAGATTGTAATTTTTTTTACTGAGATGATCTATACTGTGTAAAACAATGAGAGATATATAAAAAAAAAGGGTAAATTATTAAATATAATGAATGTGGTTAAAAACGAGTAGTAAGGGAATGGTTGGTAAAGGAACAGAAACTTCACATCAGCTAAAACAAATAGGACTTGTGTTTTTTCGAGCACATGTTGTGTTGCCCTTTTGGTTTGACGCTTGAATGATATAATTGACATTTATATAGTATGACTTTCTTTTGGGAACCACATGTGGGGACACACTTAACACCATAATAATAATAATAATATTGCTGATTTCTCCTATTGTTGAGTTGATATCCTCTCAAATAATCTGTGCATAGTTGAACTTAAGTTGATACCAAAAGAACCAGAATCAGTAGATGGAAAAGCAGAAGAGGAACGGAGGAGGAGGAGAGGTTCTTGATGGCTCCAACATTATGGAATTGGTTGGAAACGAGCAAGGATTCAACAAGTTTGTGGACCACAAGTTTCATGAGCTGGATAAGGACAGAGATGGTAAACTCTCCTTGAAGGAGCTTGAGCCTGCTGTTGCTGACATCGGTGCTGCTCTTGGTTTGCCTGCTCAGGGCACTACTCCTGACTCTGATCACATCTACTATCAGGTAACCTACCTTTCTCTTTTTAGTAATTACTACTTTTTATTTATGTAATGTCTAATGTTTGTGTGAGTATGCAACAAAATGAGTGAAACGGCCTGCAATCAAGATTGATATAATGTGTATGTTACTCTTCACTTTTGTTTTGGTGGTATTATTATTATGAATTCTCTAATTTTAATTATTTTCATAACAATATTATATTATCACATCTAAATAAAATTAGTTCATTTATCAATGTATTGGTATCAATTCTTGAGTTTTTTCTTTAAGCTTTGGCCTGGTCAAGCTACCCCTTTATTTTTGTGCATGTGCTTCATTAGCAAACACACAAAAAATAAAATAAAATAACAAGCTTATTTCTTGAAGAGGAATTCTGAACTTGGATAAAAAAGACTTCAGTGATAACATGAATTTTAAATTATTTTTAATGTGATACTTTGCAGAAGCTGGCCCCAGAAGTGTCCTATCCTAATTATCCATGATAACATGGTCAGTCCGGTGGGAATATGCTTTTTGGTTGCAATTACTTGCCCTGTTCAATTTTGCTTTTTATTGCCATTTTGCTGCCAATCTTCTTTCAGGCAGAATCTGGTGACACATATATTTTTTTCTTCTTCTAGGCCACTGTAATTATGATTTTTGACCTCAATTAAGCACTCCAAGGTATTCCCAGTTTCCCACGGCTTAGACCCTTTGGGCCGCTATGAGACAAATCCTTGAGTCTGCAGCGGAACGTCCGGTTTTTTCATTAGTCTGTCTCCCATTGATGGTTCATGCCGTTTAATCTTTGAACTTTTTGGTTTTTTGAGGAAATTTTTAATCTTTGAACTTGAAGCATACTTCATTACAATTGAAAAACTTGAAAATTTATAATTTAGAGTAGACTTTTAATTAGAGTGATATAAACTTATAAAGTTGGTCTGCTATCATAGACATAGTTAATGATGAACTCCAGGGACCCAAATGACTAGTGCTAACTGATATCTGAAGTTAGTGCTTGTGGGTGTGAAAAGGCAAAGGTGGTCTTTAAATGGCATCCTTTGGGAAAAAGAAATTGCCTTGCCTTACCAAATATGGTAAAGACGGGAAAACAAGCATAAAAGGCACCTTAGCCACAGAAAGACAAAAATAGAGGCAGTATGATTATATATCAATGATGTGCTCAGATAATTGATAAATGGACCCCAGTTTTCTGTCATCATGAACCTATGAAATCATACAATATGCAACCATTCGATCAAAACTACTAATTCAAAGCGAGTTTAATTTTCAAATAAGATTTGCCGTATAAATAATATAGGCTATCCCTATATTGTTTTCCCTAAGATTAATTATATTTCTGTGAATTAGAAGACTTTGATTGCCATTGTATTTTCAGGTTCAATAGACGTCATCAATTTCTAAAAATTAAGACTAGGAAGATGTTTGGATAAACAACTTAATTAATTTTTTATTCAGTACTTGTTTATCATATGACAACTTATGTTGTAAGTGCTCAGATTTTATTATTTATTGCGTCTGAATATCTATGTTAAAATGGATGTGGTAAGTTTTAACCGTTTCCATGAGATATCTATCAAGGGGAGTTTAATAAGGATAAGCTAAAAGAGTCTATAAATTTATTTCAAGTTATTTCTTACATTCTTCTAAATCCTTATCAAGTGTAACATGCAAAATAAGTTTCCCCATTTTGAGTTGAATAATAACTGCATCTCATCAAGTCTTCAATGCAATACTATCTTTTACTTGCTTCTCCATCACATTCAAAAACAAGTTTACAAATTCATGCTAATGAAGAGGCTATATATGTTGCTGTAACTACGATCTTTGACATCCATTAAGCGCTCCAAGGTATAATTACGGCTTAAACCATTTGAATCCTCTATGAGACTAATCCTCAAGTCAGCAGCAGGACATCCGATTTTTTCACATGGGTGACATATATGTTTTAGTTTAACATCTAGTATGTTCTATACCATTGATGATTCATACCACTTAGTCTTTGAACTTGAAGCATACTTCATTATTAGAGTGATAAAAAGTTGGTCTGCTATCATAGTTAATGATGAACTATAGAGACCCTAATTGCTAGTGCTAACTGCTATCTGAAGTTAGGGCTTGTGTGAAAGGCAAAATTGATCTTTAAATGGAATCCTTTGGGATAAAGCAAATGTGTCTTACCTAACCAAATATGGTAAAGATGGGAACACAATCATAAAAGACACCTTAGAAACAGGGAGAAAAAAATAGAGGCAATATGATTATATATCAATGATGTGATCAGATATTTGATGTATGGACCTAAATTTCCTGTCATCATGAACCTATGCAATCATACAATCAGTAAGTCAAGACCATTGGATCAAAACTAGACAACTCAAATTTTGAGTTTAAGTTTTCAAATCTGATTTACCAAATAAAAATAGGGTCATGTTAACTTGTGCCCTAAGGGCACAAGTTAAGGATCTAAAAAAAGAATAAAAACATAAATGTTGTATTGAAAAAATAAATTTTTAACTTTTCAAGAAATTGAATGCACAATTTTCAAAAACAAGTTTCTACATTTGACTTCTAAACTTGTGCCTTAAGGGCACAAGTTAACATTTCCCATAAAAATATGAGCTCTCCGTATATTGTTTTCCTCAAGATTATTTATATTTTTGTGAATTCGAAGACTTTGATTGCCATTGTATTTTCATGTTCAATAGAAGTCACCGATTTCCTTCAATAATTTATGCATGTCCTATTAAAATTTCTGCACATGAATATGCCCGGCCTGATAATTGATGGAACTGGAACAAGAATAAAAATTTGATGGACTTGTTGTATAGGTGTTGAATGAATTCACTCATGGAAAGCAAGAAAAAGTGAGCAAGAGTGAGTTCAAAGAGGTTCTCTCAGACATTCTATTAGGCATGGCTGCTGGACTGAAGCGAGACCCAATTGTTATACTCCGCATGGATGGGGAAGATCTTCTTGAGTTTGTTAATGGTCCAAGTTATTACACAGAAATGACATCCATATTCTCTCAGATTCAAAACTCTAGTACATCACTTCGCGAACTTGTTATTGAAGCTTTTGGAAGACTCGATGTTGATCGAGGAATTCCTCCTACATCAGATTCTTGGGTAATAGACTGTCTAATGCAACAATATTCTTGTCCTTGCGTTGAAACATGTTGTGTTCTATTTGTTTAAGTACTTCAAATTTTTAAACTAAAAATTAAAATAAATGTCAATCTTGTTTTCAATATAATTAATGCAAGTATATATATCCTCGTCACTATCTCCACTTAGGTTTTTAACAACATTGTGGATCCGGCACTGTTGTCTCAAGCTTTGGATAGGCCTGTTAGTGATCAAGAGACATTTTTGGAAGAATTCAAGAAAGTGGCATTGAGTGTGGTTGATTGCCTTAAAGAGAAGCCTGTCATTGTAGCTCACAGTGAAAACACTTTTGATGGAAGTGGTGTCAAGAGACTCTTATCCAACAAGTTTGAATTAGAAAAGGTTTTATTTTCATTCCTGCTATTGCCACTGAGCTCTTAATTCACTTTGATGTATTTTATTTGTGGTTTTACCTACTCTCTTTTATACAGACGTTGAACACGACTTTAGGGAATCTGCCAAAAGATCGAAACGGAAAAATATCAAAGGATTACTTGCAGGTTACACTAGACGTGGTGTCTCCATCTGCTGGTTTACCTCCGGTTGGTGCAATTGAAGAGGTATGTTATTGTTGCCAATGCATATTAGTCAATATATTCATCCATATATAATGTTTGCGACGGAAATTTATATCAACCTATCTCCATTTTGGGACGGATTCAAAGGATTCCATCACAATGTTTGATTAAATTCTGTCCCAAACTCTCTTGTAGTGGCGGATGAGCATATTCCGTCCCAACAAATATTATGACTGAAATGATTTGTCGCTAATTTTGTCCCAAAATCCCTTTTGTCTTCTAGTGACGGATATACTTGCATTGAATGAATATATATTACTAGCAAGTAAAAATAAAAAAATTAACTGTAACTATCGATGTGTTTGATTTTACAGATGGATAAGGTTATTAGTGAAGCCTTTAAGACAGTGAATAATGCAGATGACAAGAAGATGATGATGATGATTAAAGAAGAAGAATTCAAGAAAATTTTAATTGAAATACTGGGGAGTATCATGTTGCAGTTAGAAGGAAGTCCCATTGCTATTTCTTCAAATTCAGTTTTACATGAGCCTTTAAGCTCATCTTCTACACTTTTGAACCCATCTTAATATTCTTGTTCTAGTGAAACAGCGTATGCATAACCGATTAACGACATGGCTGGTCAAAAACCAAGCACAATATTTATTTTTATTTACCTATGCAAATTGTTACCTGCATCATATTTATTAAGTGTCACATTTCATATATTTATTTGTCTTGTGCTAATTGTCATTTTAAAATACTAATGAAGTGTTAATTAATTTTTTTCCATAAATATACTACCATTGCTTTGCTCATGTACTTACTGCCATTCATTCTCGAGCTGTCCTGCCTTAGAAAAAAAGTCGCCATATGTTTTCTGTGACGGGAACAGTTGTAATCCTTGGAAATATAGTAACTTCGTATAAATCTAGGACATGGATATGGTTTGGGCACAAACTAGGGAACATATGCCCTTCGTAATCTCCACAACTTTTCCTCTCAACCAATATCTAATCTCCTTGTTCAATTGAAGCATGATAATTGTCATGTAGATTGATACTACTCCGTCTCAATTTTATACTCTATCCGTCTTTAAATAATAGTCGTTTAATATTTGTGCACAATTATTAAAGAAATGACTAATTGTGTTGATTTCAATGATAAAATTAATATCATTTACTAAAATACCCTTATTAATTGTAGTTAGTGAAGTAGTTAAGTTGGATGAAATTCAACGAATAAGGGTATAATAATGAAGAAAAAAAATAAGAAATGTTGCATTGATATTCTAAAGCGACAATTATTTTGAGAATAAGAAAAAAATGCTAAAGAGACAAATATTATGAGACGGAGGGAGTAAGAAATATCAATTTTTATATTCATTCAAAAAATCATCTATCTAATCTATATTAGGGATTAAATACATCATTTATTAAAAGACTTTAAAAATTACGTTAAAGAGACATTTACCCTTTATTAAATTTGAAATATACTTGTACTTATAATGTTGGAATTCCCTTATAAATTTTTAATTTTTGTTGTAAATCATGTATCATACACTTAGGTAGTAAGAGATTTTTATTATTTTATGATTTTTGAAATTACGTTAAAGAAAAAACAATTAAAGTAAATGTAAACAAAAAACAAATGCATATATGGAAAAGAACTATATCATGTCATGCTGACGTTGACAAAGAAGGGACCACGCACATAAATAGCGAGAGCGCACGTGAATATCACAAGGTAACACTAATTATAGAAATTGTGCTATGGTTGAACCGGCCTCCTTTGTTGAACCGTTTCTGTTAACAAGCATATTGTTGTCGTGTCCACAAAATCACATATAATTTGATTAACTTAAGTAATTTTTTTGTGTAACTTCGGAGACCGATTCTTTAAGATACTATCGGGTACAACAGCAACCTCTTTCAATACAGCTTTACTATTCACAAGCACATAAATCAAACTTTTGGATATTTTCCTCAAAGTAACGAGGTAAATAGTTTGTAAGGCTTATCTCAACTGGTAACCCACTTGCATTGTTTGGTGCTATTGAATTTGGATCTTGGAGTATTTTTAAAGTCTTAAGTGACAATGAAGATATTGATATGTAGAAGAGATTCATCTGGGTTCTCGCAATTGTGTGTGTAAATTTTAGTATTGTTTGTCTTTTCGTTTAAAAAAAATAAAAGTATTGGGGTAAATATAAAACAATTCTTAGTGGTGTTACCCAAGTGAAAAGCGGAAAAATAATAATTACAAGTCCAACAATCAACATAAAATTGGACATCACAATTAGAATGACATATCTTCACCTTCCGATCTATTTTAAGAAATTTTCTAATACATTACATTAAACTTTTTTTAGAATTTAGGTTGAACCTAATTCAACATCTATAAAACTAGATTGTAAGATGCAATCCATCCACCATTTATAAACTTATTTTCAGATCATATGACATTGAACTTAATATACCTTCTTCATGACTTTTATTATTACTTGTTTTGTTTCACTTGTAACTAACCTACAACTACAAGGACTCATACCTTATCCTGCTAGAGAGACAGAAGTAGTAATAATATGTGTCAGTATTTAATTTAAGGCCGTAAGAGTATCACTAATTCACTATCATATATCCATTGTGTAGCTTGTTAGCTTGAATTTATAGAGTGGAATCATTCTAATACGGGAATTTGTCCTGTAATGATAAGTAGGTGATATTTCCAATGACCCTTTTGTTTAATCCGAGTAATATAATAAAACTCCTAACAATCAGTGGATAACGGGCTTCTCTATATTATTTGACTTGACACACAACTTCTATTAATAAAACACATTCTCTGTCTCATATTCTTTGTAGGGAAAAAATGATGCTAATTGTTCACCGTGTATATCTTTCTGCTGCACTTAAGTTGATTTTGTTAATTACTACTCTTTGCACTTTATCAGGTGCTGCATGCACTTCTCTTTCTTCTACCACTTCTATTCTGTTCTTGCTAATTTTACTTTAATATTTTTTTTTGCTCATTTCACACTTGTATGCAGAGTGCTATGATCCTTTGGATCCAAATGGGAACATTTCTGTAACATTTGACATTTACCAACGTATGGAAAATGGATATCTGGTCAGTACCAAGTAAAATCGCACACGTCTTTGTATGAATTGATTCTAAAATTGATTTAGGCAATTCTAGAGGCAAATACTCCCAATTCTTACTTCAGGCTAGAATAAATTCGTTAAGAACATCCAAACATGTCAAAATTGAAGATTAACAATTATGGTCTGCAAAGTATAGCAAAACTTAAAATTATCTGAATAGGAATAGGATTATTATTATTATTATTTTGATTCATTTACATATACAATATAAAATTACAATGAAGCACAACTAGATAGAATATACTACACCTTGAATTGAATTGAGTGTTTTCCAATTCTACAGGCAAGGGTGACTCTCGAAAACCATCATCAATATCGGCATGTAGATAAACCAGGGTGGAAACTAGGATGGACATGGGCTAATAAGGAGGTGATATGGTCAATGAGTGGTGCAATTGCAACTGATAGGGGTGATTGCTCATCTTACAGTGGTTCTCAGATGCCACATTCATGCAAGAAAGATCCAATCATAGTTGATATATCTCCAGATGTGTCACAAAACAGGTCGGACCATTGCTGTCGTGGTGGCCGCCTCTCTGCCCGAGCCGTTGATTCTTTCAATTCATTGTCTTCATTTGAACTTGACGTAAGAAACTTGGAGGAAAAAGAAAACTCACTTGGACAAGCACCTAATAATGTTACATTCATGGCCCCAGGTCCTGGTTACACTTGTAGCTCATTTGTGACAGCTGATCCCTCAGTGTCCTTAGATTTTGGAGGACAGAGACAAGTTCCAGTTCTCAGTAAGTTACTCAACTCAAGTTCTCTTAAATAATTAAACAAAGGGCATTGTTTGATGTCATGAAATGGTTCCATCAGAAGTGTCGCGAAATAATATCATTGGCCATTGACCCATGTTTTCTGTCAAATGCATATTGAAAAATTTCTCCATTGTTTTGAAATCTGAAACAAATGATTTCCTGATATTCGTGATTTTTCTATCGTGTCATATAGTACCGCCGTTAATCAAATATAGTGAGTCATAACAATGTTTAAATAAAAGAGGTAAATCATATCTGACAACATTGATGTATACCTAATATGATTTTCTGATTTATTGTTAAACATCATTGGTGCTCAATAACTAAACACAACAAATCGTAAATCATATCTAATCTATATTTTTTCATCGATTTTCTCACTGTGTCACACAGATTCTCAATACTAGTATATAAACATTTTGCATTCCAGGAACTTGGAAGTCAACATGTACGTACTCAAGTTTCTTAGCAAACAAGTCACCAGTATGCTGTGTTTCTTTCTCAACATTTTACAATCCAATCATCACACCATGCCGTAATTGCACTTGTGGTGGATGCAGGGAAGCAAATAAAAATTCACTGTCTTGCATAAGGTTCATGTTATTTCATTTGCTCAAACATTTGTGTTTTTTCATTAATGTCATTAATATGTTGATTGTTGTGTGCTTACTGCTAATTATTAAATAATCAGGCCAGGTGATCCTCTCGGAGGGTCAAATGATGAGAAAAATGTAATTGAATGTACCGACCACATGTGTCCAATTCGAGTCCATTGGCATTTCAAAAACAATTATATGAATCAATGGAGGATCAAGCTTACAATTTCTAACTACAACTTCAATAGAAACTACTCTAACTGGAATATGCTCGTTCAACATCCCGGTTTTAACCAAAAGGCAACAACTTACAGCTTCAATAGCACTAAACTTTCGACTCTTGGGATCCAAGGTAATTTCTTACATTCAATTCAACGAATGAACAACAATTTTGTGTTCAATAATTTTTTTTGTCTAAACCCTTCAGTTTCTAAGAGAAAAGACTCTAATAATCCAGAGTTCAAATGTATGACCAAATATTTTAGAGATCGAACTCTATTCGACCTTAACTTGAATTCTTTAACTACTTGAGTTCAACTATTTGTATTTTTGATGTATGTAGTTTGTTTCAAGTATTGAATAAATTGATTGATAAACTAGTACTAGTAGTATTTTATATATAGTGATAAAGAGATTATTTAATTTGAGGCAGATGGAGTTGCACTTTTCTGGGGGATAGATTACTACAACAATGAATTATTGCATTCTGAGAAGGACCGAGTTGGTTCTGTGACAACAGAGATACTATTGGAAAAAGATCAGAATTCCTTCACATTGCAAAACGGATGGACATTTCCAAGAAGAATATATTTCAACGGTGAAAACTGTGACATGCCTTTACCTGACACATTCCCTATGTTACCGAATGGTAGCTCCAGTTTAAGACCAACTTCCCATGTTTTTACTCTTTCATTAATTTATTTGTTACTTGTCCAATTAGTACTGCTGTAGTACTCCTTCCTTTGGTTTTGATTTTGAACACTGACTACGTACTTAATTAGTTTCTAGTATATCTTAATTCCTCAATTTTGAGGGTTCATACCATTGTGTTTTGTTATTATTGTAATATATATACATGTATGCGTATGGGAAGAGTTCCCCCCTCCATGTACTACTAGTAGGTGATGTCTACATTCCCTCTTGATGAATTAGAGGTAATTTACCCTTAACGACGAAGGAGATGGAGATCACGTGTTAAATGAAGGAGATGAAAAAGATGTTCTTTAAATGAAAATGGTAACTGATTGTGGGAAAAAAAGCTTTAAGGTGAGACCTACATTACCCCCTTGATGAATTGGGGGTAATTTATCCCTAATGACAAGTAGGATTTGATTCTAAAACGAACTAGATGAAAATCACATGTTGAATAAAGAAGATAGAGAAGTTTGATGTTTTTGAGATGAATATGACAACTGATTGTAAAAATAAACTGATGAAGAGAGAATTTTTCTTTGACAAGGGTAAATTACCCCCAACTCATTGAGGGTAACGTAGAAAAAACCATTTTAATTTTGCGAGGAATAGTTTTTTTTTTCATTCTTACAAACTAAATAAATCGTCATGTTGAACCAAAAAATAAATAAAAATCTTGATTTTTTTTCTCAACAGTGACAAATTTGTTTTTTTTAAGGATGAGTTGATTTGGTTATCTACTCTATTAATGTCTATTAGATTAGAAAAGTTTAAGGCCAGACAATTAAATTAACCTATGTCATTTCAAATTATTGAGGAGTAATTTATTGTCATTATACTATTATATTATTATTTTCTTAAGATAATCAGGTGACTAGAATTGCATCTTTAAGGTAAATAAGTGAAGAATTTGAGATTCAAATCCCGGTAACTGCATATTTTAATGCATTGTCCTTACAAATTGAGATATATCCACATGACTATCAATATACTATTTGTTTTGGACCGGCTAGAAGTCCAATAAAGCAAAGCCCATTAATCCAAGGGCTAAGACGAACAAGGGTAAAACACGGTGAAGGAGCACGCGAAGTCTTGGGCAGATCACCACACGCAAAGTCCTGTGCGGATCACCGTACATGAGTACGCCCTAATTCCATCACCATCGTCCACATCACCAACGGCCTTCTAAGAAGGCACCACACTTTGTGGGGGACTGTTAGCGCTTTCTCCGCCTATATAAAGGTGATTCGGCGCCACCCTCAAGGTACACTTCACTTGTACCATTTTCTGCACATAACCACCTCTTTCGGTTACTGACTTGAGCGTTGAAGTGCTAACATGTTTGCAAACACCTTTCTCCTCCACCGTGAATACTCAACCTTTGCTGCACTAGAACACCGTGAACAACCATTCCTTTTCCTCGATTGTCACCGGACATATCACTATTATATAATATATTTAATTATTTATAATTTAATTACCATTTATCTACAACTATTTTTTTTTTGCCTTTTAAAAAAACCAATATTTTTTTATCAAAAATAAAAATCTCATAACTTTCTTCCACTAAAAATAATTCTATTTAAGTCACGTTAGATACTACTAAATGTGATGATTTTTTCAATCGGCATTCAAACTTTATGTTGTGAAAGTGTAACGGTTAGATCAAATTTCTTTGTAAAAAGAAAATTATCTTAGTCATTTTGTTTTTTGAAAAAAAAAAAAGAGTTGGAGTTGGGTATGCAATTTTTTTTTTTCGAGGAACAATCAAACAAAACTTGGATGTCGAATATTTGAACTTTAATGTTAAAACATTATTACTTGTGCCAAAGTTACCGCAAAAGCCAAAAAAAAAATAAAATTGTTATTCAGGCATATCATAAGCATGTGACACATGAGTAAAATATTATATTGTCCCTCGGCAGTTAACTGTCAAGGAATTGCAAAACCGGCTGCAGTTAACTGCTGAGGAAAACCTCGGTAGTTAACTGTCGAGAAAAACAATTATGCAGACAGTGAGTTCTGAATAATTGTAAAGCATTTCCAAGCCATTTTTCGACCAGTTTTTACCTGTAACTAAACCAGAGCATTTCCAAAGGCAATATAACTCATACCATTTAAACTCATTCATAGACATGAAAAATACAATATCTTTTACAATTGTCCATAATTAAATCAAACCGACATTTGGTTCAAAATACACAAAAGTTTGAATTTCATCAAAACGTTACATAGTGTCCATAATTAAACAACACATTACAACTCATTTCATATCATTAAATTAAATCCCTACTTACATTCAACGCAATTGCATATAGAACGAACATAAATATATAATATATATTATTTTCCACCATATTCCGAAACATAAATTCGACGTTGCTATCGTCTTCAATAAGGCAAGGCATATAGCTTGCCGTTTTCCATGCGTATTCATCTCTATCTTCTCCTAGGTCTATGCATGACATTTGACCAAACAAGTGACGTGTATTTGATTTTCACCAAGATACTCAAAATAAGTGTTAAGTTGTGCCTTCAAATCATCAAGAGAGTCGGTCGGCGTTATCATAACCTTAACCGTCTTTTTAAATGCGGAGTACCTAACACGCCCTTCAATTTTTGCAACCTCAGACATGTTTCACTTGACAAAAGCTTTAAGAAAAGAATCATAAATTAGAACAAAATTAAATGAAATGTAATAACGAATAAATCAAATGCGTAAACATTAATAACGA
>Ga0228710_1009792_pt1 | contig 13121 bp, 9 predicted proteins | sample MedpolnodulmetaG_FD_177995 | JGI IMG/M metagenome (GOLD analysis project Ga0228710, IMG submission 177995) | Root nodule microbial communities from Medicago polymorpha collected in Santa Monica, California, United States - pink nodules | ecosystem: Host-associated > Plants > Roots > Nodule...
ATATGCATTCATATAGTAATTCATCAACATATATACATACCTTCATGTAATATTTCATCAACAAGTTATTCATATAATAGACCATCAATGTATGCATTCATATATCAATTCATAAATCATGTTATTCTTGACAAACAAACCATCTGAGTAACTGATAATATCACCTAAAGCTTTCAGGTATGCACCAAAGGCTAATTCAAAACAGAAACATATGAATACAACACAAGAACATGAAAAAGGTACAGCACTACTAGGTTACTCGCCGTGGCGAGCAAACACTGCTCTCTGTTACTCAATTACTCGCCGTGGCGAGTGGGTAGCGAGCAAACACTGCTCTCTGTCACGTATAGCTCGTTGTGGCGAGCAGACTACTCGCGGTGGCGAACGTAACAGGTTTTCTGTCGGGAAGTGCGATTTTTAACCCCAAACACCCAATTTTCATCCACCTCAATCCCAAATTTGATAGGAAACTCAACCTATGGTCATTCTACAACCTGAACATCATTTAGCTATGAATTCTACGGACTTTCTACACTCTTAACATCCAATTCTACATGTTCTATCATCAAGATCCGGTTTTAAACCCTAATTCTCAATTTCACATGAATAACAACAAAACTATATGCTAAATTCAATTTCAGAATTATACCACTTAAGATTAGAGAATATTAGTCCCACCCTTACCTTAGATTGGTGATTGCAAGACTCTACGGTTCCCTCTTCTCTTGGTTCTCCTCTTCTCCTCTTTTTCTCCAAAGACTTCTGTAAAACCTAATTTGTGTCTGTCTCTTGTTTTACTTTATATACTCAACAGATTTTCTACTTAACACCACTTATTTCTAATTAATTCCAAACCAGCCCCTCCAAGTCTATTTATTTTAATTTCCAACATATTCTACTAAATAATAATATAAGGCCGCTTAATAAAATATTAAAACACCACAACACGTCATAAATCAATATAAATCACATAAGTCATATAAAAGATTCCAAACTCAACCAAAAATAATTAAATAAGAAAATAGGGCGTTATAGGAGGAGAGTGTGAGGGAGTGCTCAGTTTTGTTGAGTAATGTTATTTTGCAGGAAAATATACAAGATCACTGGAGGTGGGTGCTAGATCCTATTCATGGCTACTCGGTTAGTGATTTCAATGATGTCTGGCATAAGCTTGTTCCGGTAAAAGTTTCAATTTTTGTTTGGCGACTACTTCAAGACAGAATCCCGACAAGAGCAAATTTGGTGAGGCGGCTTGTTCTTCAACCAAATCATAATTTGTGTGCTACTGGTTGTGATAGTGTCGAGACGGCGGATCATCTTTTTCTTCAATGCAATTTATTTAGGAATGTCTGGTATTATTTAATAGGCCATTGGCTTGGAATCTCTTTTGTTTTTCCTGGGTGTATTAAAGAATTTTGTCTACAATTTACTCAGTTGGCAGGCATGCCTAGAGCTTCATATCATTATCTGAAGGTTATTTGGCTCGCTTCAGTTTGGGCAATATGGAAGGCTAGAAACAACTATGTCTTCAAAAATGCGGTGATTGATCCTCATATTACTCTTGACAACGTGAAGCGGACTTCCTTTTTATGGCTATCTTTGAATGTTACTCATTTAGCTTTTGGTTTTCATGACTGGTGGCGACATCCTCTACTTTGGATGGGTGTTAGGTAACTGTTTTATTTTGTTTTCGGTGGTGACACTACTTCTATAGGTGTCTGATTGTTGTAACAGATTTTGGGTAATTCACCATTTTAGCACACCTTGTGCGGGGTGAATTTATCCTCCTTTGAGCAATATATTCCATTTTGATTTGTTCCAAAAAAAAACTTATATTTCCCTTGCTCAAAAAAAACTTATATTTCCCTTAGCTTTATATCATTTTTAATAATTTCGCTTTTCCCACTTCAAAATGCTTAAAAACACCAAAAAAATTACTAATATAACCCCAACGGCAGTTAGGTCACTCAGCAATGGCACCTAGTTGCCATAAATTAACCTCCAATTGTAGTTAGGTGCCGTTGCGCACGAAACTTGTTGTTTACAACAACCTACTCCTGCATCATTATTCCATCATCACTTTTTTTTCCCTCTTCCATCAAAAACCCCTAATCAAATTTTTTTCCCAAAATCATTTGAAGTCAAAAAATAGGTATTGTACCATTTAACCCGTTTACATTTGTAGATTTTTCTGTCAATTTTTCATTTTCTTTTACATGCACCATAGCGATACCTAACTATCGCTGGTATAGCAGCAAGTAACTGTCGTTGCAGCCCTTGAAAATTGCCCCCTCACTGCCTTTTTTTTTTGTTAAATTGAATTAATTTTGAATTAAATGTTATTGCAGTAGTATGTTGTTTATTTATAATTATGGTTGAAAAAGCGGATGATGATCTAGTTTAGACAAAACCTATTTTTGTCGAAAATTCCAAAGAGTTCACACCGCTTAAGGTTTAAGACAAACCAAATAATGATGGAGCTTTCGTTCATGTTGAAGTTTCATTTGTTGACTCTGGTGTCGCCCCACTTGATGTCAATGAAGTTGACACGGCTCAAATCTTTTCAAGCGAAGTTACATGGAAAGATAGAGATGACTTGCCTAATTAGGTACAGTGTCAAGCAAACAGGGTGGTATTTACAATTGTTATACGTAGATCCAATTTCAAGAATCCAATGTTGCAATGGATATGTGAAGGGATGGCGATCACAAAGCATCCAAACAAAGATTGAAGCATGGGTGTATATTCATGCTGAATGGATATTGTTGAGTTTTTTTATTGTCAAATTGGCTTCATTTTGTCAACACAATGTGCTCTAGCAAGATGTTGTACCAGATGTCTTAGACATGTAAGTAGGACATCTTATCTTGAGGTGATGTGCTTTATTTAACATGTTTTGGAGTAATGCATTTTCGCAACAGATCTTAGAAGATTATGATTGAAGATTATGTTCATGTTACTTGTGCTCCAAGAAGCGTGTGGTTTTAAAAGTTTGCCTATGCCGATTTATGTTGTCATATATTTGAAGTGTATTTCCAAAATAGATTTGGGAAAAATATATTTTACTTCTAGAGGATTGTAGGTGAAAATATAATTATTGTTAACTAAATTTGTTTAGCCCATGTGAAGAAAAATCACATGCTTACTATGGCTATATAAGGAATGTAACAGCCCGATTTTCGTTAGATTTATTTTATTTGTTTTTATATGTGTTTATACGTGCTTGTATGTGATTATTTGCCTTTGTGTGTAATTTGGTGGTGGAAGGGTATTTTAGTCATTTTTGACTCGAGGGTATTTTGGTCATTTTGTGGAAAAGGGTAAATTAGTAATTTTACTGTGAGGATTATTTTTTTTAGTGTTTCAAGTGGGAACAATTATTTTTACTAAGTTACTAGTGTGTTGTAGTAATTAGTTTTGAACCGGTAATTATTCGGTAACTTTTAACCGTTAGTGGATAGAAACTTTGGGAGTTAGTTTATAAGAGTTCTGAGCTCATTAGACTTTTAAGGGTTAAGCCCATTAGTGTGGACACTATTTAAACTCTAGTCATTAAAAGAAGTAGGGTTCACATTCATTTTATAAGATTTTGAGAAGAGGTATAGAGAGAAAGAACAAGAGGAAAAGAAGAGGGTTTGTAGAGAGAAGCTTGAAGAACCAAGAGGTGATAGAGATTCTAGGAGCTAAATTGGAGCTTTTGCTATGATTATTGCTTATTGAGGTAAGAAGGATAGTGTTCAATCATAATCTTTAAGTTATAATCTATTTTCTACTTAGATTCAAAAGTGCTTATTTGTGAAAAATGATTATTATGATTTTAATTGATGAAATTCGTACTTATGCCTTGAGGTAATGTTTGGCTATGTGAATTTGATGTTAATTAAGTTGTTAATGATGAAATTACATGCTCAAGATGTATATATATGTATACTTTGTGTTTTCACTCAAAATTGATGAAATATAATGTTGTTGTTGATGAATTGTGAATGAACTCATGATTATGTGATATGATTGTTGTTGAGTGTTGTTGATAATGTCATATCATGAATTGGGTGTTGATAAGTTGAGTTGTTGTGGTTGATTGTGATGATTTTGAATGAATGTGAAATTTGAATAAGTTAATTGCTTTTTTTTTTACTTTTTCATCTCTGCCCCCGAATTTCAAATGAAATCTGGTAATGATCGGTACAGAATTGGTCTTGGGTGTAAACATCAAAGCTGGAGGTATGGATGTTACCTTTCTAATGGCATTGGTTTGACTCCAAAATAATTTTTATAACTTGAGTTATGGTCAAATTACTACATGTAGGTCATAGTGAATTTTTATGAAATTTCAGCACAACTTTTCCAATGAGCCGTGAAACTTTCTCAAAATTAATATTGAGTTTAATGAAGTCTTTAGAGTGAATAATTGAGTATGCATTTATGGATTTGGGAATGTGAATGTGTTGATGGTTTGAGAAATGTTTTGGGTGGAATTGAATCGGAGAAAACGGGTTTTTAAGCTAAAATATGGTTTTAAGTGATAACGTGAAATAAGCTATGTTTTGGCGATTGAACTTGAGAGGTTTGAGTTGAAAATGATGTTTTATTTTGCTGTTTTGATTCATATTCTTGCTGGAACATGATTTGTTTGGTCTCACTTTGAATTTCTTAAATGATAAGAAACTTGAATTTGAGACGAAATCGGTTTTCGGAAATAATCGAAAAATGGACTTTTTATAAACAAATGTGATTACATGACTTGTCTATTGTTTTAATGAACCTAGATGAAGCGTGTAAGTTTGGTGGATAGCCATAATAACATGGAACTTGATTTTCGGTAAAAATGCAAAAATAGATGAAACTTAGGATTTTCACAAATGAACTTTGGTGAAACTTTGAATTATGACTTGATAGTTTATGAATGACCTATATTCATGATGATATGATAGATTAGGATTGAATTGAAGGTTTACATACTTGAAATACGATGTCTTGTTTTGAAAGTGTCAAAATTGTTGTTTTTGTGAAAATGAGACGTACTTGGCGTGATTTTGTGATTTCTTGGAATTGGCCTAGGATACTCATATGCCTAAGTTACTATAAACATATGTTAGTAGTGCATATGCTTTGTGGAGTCAATTGAACATGTTTGCTTAGTTTTTATTTAATTGCTATAATTGTTTTAAAGTTGTGAATCATAGACGAACTTTGTCGAATTGATGTTTTATGGTCAAATAATTTGTAATAAACTTGAGTTCATGTTAGTATGATATAATGTGAATGAATTGATGATGTTTGACAATGCTTATGATAATGTTTGATGATGATTATGATGATGATTCTTTGGTGAATTTAATTTGATGATGACTCTTGTTAAATATGACTTGTGAATTATGAGATAAATGTATTTCTTTTGGTGATGACTATTTAATGAATGTTTGATGATAAACATGATTATGTTTTGGTGTTGATTATGATGATGATGAATTATGTTGTTGAATTATTACATGCAAATGACGACGATATTGATGAATGCATGTATGATAATGAAGACGAAAATGATGACGATTTTGTTGTTGAACATGTGCATTGTTGAGTCATATGTTCATGCATAATAAGTGTCAGTTAGGATATTTATATCCAATGAAGACGATTAGGATATTTATATCCAATGAAGACGACCGAATAGTTTGTATTCAAAATGACGACGATTATGATTTGTATCTGAGGTGACGACCTTTGTTGGTGATGGTACCACATGCATATAGGAGTCGTGTCTAGGCGCATTGCATGATTTGTCATGAGTCATAATTGCTTGTGTTTGGTGGATGTTGTGAATGATGAATTATGTGATTTAGTGAATATGTGCATAAATTTTTATGTGCATTGGTGAACTTGGTGAATTGTGTACTTGATGATGTTATGTTATACTTGTACACTTAGTGATTTTAAATGATGATGTTTATTTTGGTGAAATGATGAAGTGTGAATTATATGTATGTGATTGAGTGATCTTTTGGTGACGATAATTTCCTTGTTTGTAACTTTGAAATGTTGAATTATATTTGTTGAGATTAATTATGCTAAACGAGGAATAAGGTGAGTAATTCTTATATTGATTGAGGTTGTTAAGTGATGAATCTTGACGATGATTTAAGGTATGAATATGCTTGATGTGTTATGATAGAAGTATGATAACATGATTAATGTTGAGCTGGTGTAATATAAGTGATGATAGTATTCTAGGAATGGTGAGTATGTATAAGTGTTATGCATGAATCCTTGAATGCTTATGTTTGTTTATGTTTGATTATGATGATGTGAAACTAACCCCCAGTGGTCTGTGGTGGACCGCCTACCTATTTGTATGAATGGGTAGACGGCTTGCAGGACTAGATGCTTTGCTTGTGAGTGCTTAAGGATAGCGGGAGCTACCTCCGTTATCTGTTTTTGGGAGTCTTAGTTTAGGGCTCTGATTTAGGATGTTGGTCTTTATGTTTATTTTGATGTGGACTTTGTTTTTGAGATTTTACTCATATGTTGAGATTGGAGATTTATTTGATGATGTATGTATAATGTTTATGACATGGCTATTTGGAGATGTATGTTATTTATCCGCTGCGACGTTTTGAGAAATTTTAGTATGCATGTTTTGAGATCTTTTGAAGACGTGACATCTATTTCTTGAATATTTGTATTATTCGCGTGTTTTATCGCTTAAATAGAAGTAGGGCGTTACACGATGCGTCTTCTGCGGTGGAACGAAGGGTGCCTGCAGGCACGTTAGCACTCCAACGCTCAAGTTAGTATTGGAACTGAGAGAGAAACTGTAAGAAGTGTTGTGAAAAGTGTTGTGTACCTTGAGGGTGAAGCAAGTTCACCCTTATATAGCTGCTCTCGAGGCATAATTGTCTCCGGGTTATGCGGCGTATGATTAGGAGCGGGAATGACACGTCTAGCCAAAAGACTTGATGGTCGAATATGGAAAGTGTACCAAATCATTTACCAAGTAAAAGTGATAAGTAGAGTATTGTATCCATAGGGATTGTCGTTTCGTCCAAACAATTCGCGTTACTAATTTTTGTAAGTTTGACGATATAAAAGATAAAAGGGTTAGAGAGCTTTTAATTTTTATCTGTTTGCAACAGAGCAAATTTACCTGTTTTTGGTTGCATAAAAGTAAGCAGCGGTTAGGATTCTTCGAATCCCCCCTGTTTAGATTGTCGGATATTAAGTAACAGTAATGTCACATTTATTTATCTTAGGTAGACAATACAAGTAATGAGGTCGTTGGGACGTTACTAACCTAATTCGTCTATCCCTCCGATGGCTAACTGCACCTGGTGATCGCACGATGATCCTTACGTGTGGGGTCTTGCTAATTCAAAGGTAATTGAAACATAAACTTAAATTGGCGTTCAAGTGTTTCCCAAGGCAATGAAGGCCAAGGTGGGAGGTCGGCCCATCTATGAATTTTAGGACACTCATAACACACCCTCTCTCACTTACTTAGTAGTTCTACAGACGGACAACCCTAATCTATGTCTACCTTACTAAGGGTTTAGGAGAATGATTCTATTAGACTACAAATTATTTCCTTTACCTAGGCCCTTTTTTCCTTAATTACTAACCTGTTACATCCTAGGTTCAGCAAAGTTACTACTTAGTCTTACTTATGTCACCTCCTAAGTACTTACTACTAGGGTCAACTCTCTTTTCGGTATCTTTTGCTAATTACTAATCAATTACTTCCTAAACAGATAGTTACAAGTATAAGGATATAAATATCAAGATATAAGCATCCAGATAGTGATAGCAATGTTAGAAATCTAGGGTTGCACTTATCACAGAAATAAACTAAGGACTTTCCTAATAAAACTTAATAGCGAACAAAAAATTAATAAAATATAAACTACATGAAATTAAATAAATATCCAACAAAAATAAACAGAGGTTCATCTTAGAACTCTTGAATTGCCACAGTTCTGAACGACAAATTTCCACAGTTCTGAACGACAAATTGATATCCCTACTGTTCGCATTTGAGATGCTCGGGGCGCATATAGCATGCCCTAGGCGCATATAGTGAAAATTTGCATATGCCCTAGTCGCATGCTATATGCCCTAAGCACATATAACAACTTTTCCATGCCCTAGGCGCATGACATTGCCTTCTTGGGCCCAATTTCTCTGATTTTCGTCGTTTTTAGGTCTTCGTCTTCAAGTGACTTGTCTCGGAACATGGAAACAAAATTCCTCCCTATGTAAAGTCTCATGAGGCCTCTTGAATCTTCATTCTTGGTCTCCCGATTTGCATGACTTCTTCGTGAGTTACTTCAAAAACCCCCTAAAATTGCTATGTTTCGGGAAAACTAGAATTACAGACTCAAATATAGAAAACATTACAAATGTCTTGAAATCATCGGCAATCGTTCTAATACTCCTTCTTTTTGCTGCTTAAACCTACTGAAAATGACTAAAAAACATGCTAAGAATAACGTAAGATGACTTGTCATCAATGAGGCACAGAAGATGGTTGGAATTTCTTAAGAATTATGATTTTCAGTTAAGTTATCATCCAGGAAAGGCGAATGTTGTGGCGGATGTCTTGAGTATGAAGTCGTTGCATATGTCTTCTTTGATGGTGAAATAGTTGGAGTTGATCGAGCAGTTTCGGGATTTAAGTTTGGTGAGTGAATTGACTCTAAGTGGTTTGAAGTTGGGAATGTTGAAGTTGACAAGTAACATTTTGGAAGAGATCAAGGAAGGGAAAATGGTGGATTTGGAACTTGTGGATCGTTTAGTGTTGGTTAATCACAGTAAAAGAGTGGACTTCAAAGTGGATGAGAATGGTGTTTTGATGTTTCGTGATCGAGTTTGTGTATCAGGTGTACTTGAGCTTAAGAAACGGATTTTGGAAGAAGGTCACAGGAGCAGTCTAAGTTTTCATCAAAGAGCAACAAACATGTATCAGGATTTGAAAACGTTGTTTTGGTGGCCATGAATGAAGAATGATATAGCTAAGTTTGTGTATGCTTGTTTGATTTGTCAGAAGTCTAAGATTGAACAATAGAAGCCATCGGATTTGATTCAACCATATGTGTTTAAATTGGTGAAATCTTTAATGATGATGAATTCCTTGCTTATACACTCGAAATGATGATTGCGATTAGTTCAATTAATTATATGAGATCATATGGAATTATTGTCCGTTAATGACGAATATGTTATTTGAATTTGTGAAAGGTGATGATATGTTATTCTTGGTCTCCTCAAATTCATACAAAGTATTCTTATACTCTTAATACTCTTTAAAATAAATTTTCTCCGCGTGTTGCACGGGTATACACGCTAGTAAACATGTAGTACAAGGTTAAACATTTATTTTGATTAGCATTCGAGAGTGGAGATAATTATATATTATGACAAATATGAATGTTGAGTTTTTTTTCTTTCTTTTCTGCAATGTATAAAAAGTAAAACATGTAAACTCTAAAAGATAAAATGGAGAAATGACCAAACAAAAATGTAAATTAAGAGAATCAATTGTATTATTTGAACTTCAAAATGCAAGTATTGCATATATATCAATAGAAGAAACATCATGGTCCCCAAGAAGCCTTTTTCTCGAAATGGTAATTGTTCAAACTCTTAAAAAGTCCATCTGGCCTTATCGTCCAATAAAGTTTAGTACCTGACGATAAGTCAGTTTTGGGATCAAATTCAGTGATATCGGCCTTTAAAGTTTCATTCCATTCAGCATGACATAACGCAGCCTTGTCAAGGTAAGCAGATGTAAGAGCAGTTTTTTGTGGCGGTAATGTAAAGGCTTCCATTGTACAATTGAATTTTAAAATTGGAGTGGTAGTAGGCATTAAACTTTTGAAGATAATTCTCATTTGATAAGGCATACGTTCATCGGCAGTTGAAGCATTAATGAGAACAAATACAAAAAGAAGAAAAAAGGTAACATAGGGTGACATTTTGAAGTTGATGCAAATATACACTATATGATGCTAATGTACACGCACATATTTATAATCCAAATGAAACAAGTATAATGTTCTTACTTTCATTAAAAGTATAACAACTTTAAAAAAAATGGTATTTTTTATTAAATAAAAAAAGCATTTTGACTAGGAGTATATCAAACAAAAATATATTTTGACAAGTATATTAAACAAATTAATAAGGTTTCATTAATATGAACTTTTGACTAGAATTATATGGAAAAATTGTTTAGAAATTTGACTAGAATTATTTAATTTTTTATTAAAACAATTATTATTTTTTTGACAAAATAATTAAATTTGTTTATATATTAAAAAGAGCGTGTAAACACATATATGGGGTAAATAAATTTTCCATCCACGTGGAATTAGGAACATTCATTTTCTTTTCGTTCTCATAGAAAAAAGTGTTGTGTTTGCATCTCTATAAATTTTCCAAATACACAAATTTTTTAAGGTGCAATACAATGACTTTTTAGGAAATCCCATTTTAGTACTACTTTCGTCTAAATACATTTAACTGAGTGACATATGCAGTTTTGATATTTGCTGAATTAAAGTTTATTTAATTATCCTTAAAATTTTAAATATTTGAATATTTTATAATTTTAAAAATTTAAAAGTTTAATCATGATTAAATGAATTTGAAATTAACAAGGCTAAAACTTTGTATTGGAAAATTTATATGGACGAGAAAACCATATGTCTTGAAGCTCTGATGATTGACCCTTGCCTTGTACCGCTAGCTTTCTGAATGAATAAGAGTGTGTGCAAGGGTCTCTATTTTTAATTCATCATCCCCTAGAGGTTAATATAGGCTTTTTCCTCTGATCCAGCAAAAATCGAGCTAAATGTGCAATTTATCTGTAGAAAAGTGCAAGGGTGCTTAATTTGGGGCTCAGAGGCACACGAGGCAGTACCCAAGTGTTAGCCTGTAATTTCGACAGGCTCAATTAATACAGTCAACATTTGTTGATTTTTGTCTTTTCAAGAATCAAAGTCTTTTTTCTTCAGCATGAGAATTTCGACAGAGTCTGGACTTAGCGTTTGGAAGAGTCTAAAAGCTTCGAAGTTTGATAAGACGTGAGTCAAGATGTAAATTCGTTGAAGTCAAGTGGTTATTGTCGAAGAGGAAATAATTTGAATTCAAAATAAAAATTTCCTTAGTGAAGACGTGGGTCACAAGCAGTTTTGGATGGAAGAAGTGCTGATTGTGGCAATTATCCTTTTTAAGTCGTTTTACTATGTATAAATAGTAGTTTTTATATGGAAAATAGGTCGGAAAATCACTTATAGAATTCTAGCACTCGAAGTACCAGCCTCTAAAGAAAAGAGTCATACAGAATGTATGTAATCTGATTTGTCGAACCACCTTTACATTAATGCAATGCAATTTACTTTTTCTATAAGTTACTGCGTTTTAAACTTTTAATGTCTTTTACTTTCATTTCCTTTATTTTTTTTATGTCGAAAGACACTACACAAATTCGTCTTCTTCATAAAGCAACCTATGAATCTGACGAACATTCACTGACTTTCTGGAAAAACATTGCACAACATGTCCTAGGATTTCTGGTTTGATCCTACTTGTAATAACCAAAACCAGCCTTTCTTTTTTACCAAAAACACCGGTAAACAAATTGGCACACCCAGTGGGACTCTGCTTGTGCAAATTTTTGGAAGTAACTTCCATAACTTTTCAAATAATTTTTTAATTTTTCTTGTGAAAACTGTTTTCTGGAAATATATTACTATTTTTAGTAAACTTTTTCTGGAAATACTTTTGTTTGTACATGCATTTAAGAAGTAGTAAAGCTTTGAAAACAATGACTAGATCCACCAATAGTGGTACTTCTGCATCATCACAGTCATTTTCACAAGAACAATCTATACAGGCATCTGCCCCTACAGTGGGTGCTAGTGTATCAGCATCCATGGGGGCAACCATGGTTATGCCAGTTTCGACGAAAATGGGAGTAACCGCTCCCACAACCATTCCAACAACTTTCCGCTGCAGTGACACAACCAGAAATAGGAACATTTATACCTCCATTTACTGCTGATCTACCCGTGTCTTCTAATATTCATGCCTCTCCTTGCCCTCAAGTTAGGGCTAGACTTTATGATATGTTCATAACCATGCAGAACCTCTCTATGGAACAACCATATGGTATGCCAACTTCTCTTATGGAAAATTTTCATAACAATGCATCTACATTTGCAGATCATGCAAATCCATTCACATCATTAATACACACAGTCCTTCAAGTTCTAGCATTTTTGGCATAAATGTTCGACCAACCTTAACTACAGAATCTATGATGTCCTTAAGGCAGAAAATTGATGACAGGAACCATGAGATGGTTAATCTGTTAACACAACAAATTGGTACGATGTTTAATCCTTTGATTCAAAGCACAAACCAGAGTTACCAAGCCTTAGCCACTTAAATGGGGAGAATTGCAGATTTCTCTTCTCCCCCATAAACTGTTCATCAACAGATTCCTCAAATCCAAAATATCGCACAAAACCAAAATCCTCAACCTCTGCAAGTTGTTGAACCTATGGTTCAAATACAACAACATGTGCCTCAACCCCAACTTGTTGAACCAATAACTCAGGCACAACCATAAGTGTTTTGTTGGAACAAAATGTGTTTCACATACACTACCCTTAGAGTTTTGATGGTAACAAGGTATTAAAAATTGTCAATTGGATATGCTAATATTTGTTCAAGTGTACAGGAATCAACAAAAGAGAGCAAAGGAATCAACAAAAAGGAAGCTTGAAGCATCTGAAGAAAAGTGCATCTGAAGTATAAGTGCTCCTGAAGTGATGACGTCATTAGAAGCAAGTTCGTCAGAAGCATCTCATCAGAAGCAAGATCACCAAAAGCTGAAGTTCATCAGGAGATGAGAGACTTAAAGCTTCAAAGGTTGTTCAATGGATTTAATCTCGTTTAAGCATTGCAGAAGACTGGAAGAGTGTAACAACGACCTTTGTGAAAGAATTTGAAAGCATTGGATGCTTGTTCTATCAAGAGCGTTGACAAAGGACAATTGTACGAACTGTACAACCACTTCCTCCACTACTCTGTTCGTGTCTCTGCAACAAGACAAGAATAAC
>Ga0228710_1009793_pt1 | contig 13120 bp, 5 predicted proteins | sample MedpolnodulmetaG_FD_177995 | JGI IMG/M metagenome (GOLD analysis project Ga0228710, IMG submission 177995) | Root nodule microbial communities from Medicago polymorpha collected in Santa Monica, California, United States - pink nodules | ecosystem: Host-associated > Plants > Roots > Nodule...
TGGAGAAGTTTGAGGTTGAAGATGAACATTGATGAATTTGATATTATTTCATGAAATAGCTAAATGTTAAAATCAATTAATAAAATATTTTTTAATCAATTAAAATAAAATGTTTTATTTTAATTTCGAAAATATATTTTTTGTTATTTAAAAAAGGTTTTTAAATATGAAGCAATTAAATATCTTTTTATTTTTGTTTTGCTTTTAGAAAAAAATGCTGATATAAAAAAGTTAACATATGAGTTTCACTCATTATGGCCATAATTAAGCATTTATCATATTTGTTAGACCAAGGGCAATGGGAGTGTTGAAACCATGATTCAACACTTGTGACCTTTCCAATGGTGTGTTGAAAGTGGGGGAAAAGTGATGTGGAGGAGAGAGGTGTTGAATGGATTCAACATTGTTTAATGGTCTACAATAGGGACACGTGGCAGCGAGCCAATGGTGTGTTGAAAGTGATGTGGAGGAGAGAGGTGTTGAATGGATTCAACATTGTTTAATGGTCTACGATAGGGACACGTGGCAGCGAGCGATTGGATGTCTAGATTTTTATCATCTTAATAATTTCAACTCAATTAATTCACTCGAAATTAATTTTTTTTTTTACCAAAATTCATGATTTTTTTTTCTCTATAAATAGAGATTTGGTTCATTTGATTTGGACACAGAAAAAAAAAACCAAGTTTTTCACTATCTTAATCTTATTATTATCTTTCTATTAGCAAACTAAGTGAATTTTTAATATTGTTTTTAGTGAAATGGATTCCAATAATAACCATTTCAACACCCAAAATTATTCTAATTACCCATTTAAGTTAAGAAAATAAAAATAAATTATTTTACAAAATTTTGTATTTCCAAAAAAACTAAAAAATAAATAGTTAATTGTATTATTTTAATTTAATTATAATCGATAATTATAATCGATAATTTTATGTAATTATAAAAACAAAAATTAAATAAGAATAAAAGAAATAAAAAGTGGTGGGGTAGAGTGTTGAATGAAAAACCATCGGAGAGGGTAAATATTGAATGAGTGTTGAATAAGAGAGAGAAAATGATGTGGAGTGTTGGGAATTGAAAAAGTGGATGTTGAATGATGTTGAAAGAAAAAAACCATTGGGGATGGTCTTATGCACCTATTCATAGTAGTAAATGCGCCCAATTCCCTAAGAACAGCTTTGACTTTTGATTTTTATAGAAAAAAATTAGAATTTGAAAAAATTGAAGGATCAGGGTTTCAAACCGTGTACATAAAAGAAAATCTCTAAAAAAGTAATCACCACACCAAGTACTTATTTGTGTAACCAAGTGCAGGTAGAAAGTTTTTATTGAAACCAACAATTATTTAACAAAAAGTTATATATTTAATACAAAATGTTCAAGTTCCAATGCAAAATTACTATTTTAAATTTCTTACATGTGCAAATTTGCACATGATAGAAAAACCCATTATATTTGTACCAAAAAAAAAAATGTATCATTTTTTTAGAAAATATAGAAACAAATAAAGAAAAGAAATGTTTTTATGGGTTTTTAGTTTTTTATTTTCTGGTGTGTTTGATGGATGTATGAAAGGAACGAAAATATTATTAATTGATTTCACGGGTTGTAGAAGTTCAATTCATTTTAAAATGGTTTAAGGTTGCGAGTTCGATCCCTAGCCGAGCCTTTTGTTGTTTTGCTTTAAAAAAAATGTTGATTAAAATAAATTAATACGTGAGATCTGGTAAGCATGGGAATCGAACCTAGAACCTCAAGGTACATCCAAAGCATTACTATCAATGAACTATAGCAAATTTATTGATAAATTTTTGTTACGTTTTACTATCAATGAACTATAGCGAATTTATTGATAAATTTTTGTTACGTTTGTACTATATACTGAATTCATGTTGAATGAATTTCTTTTTAAGGAGGCTGATTAATTTTTTTTTTGACGTACTTAATTTTGTTTTTTTAGAGATACACTTTTTTTTTCTTTCAAGGAAGAGATATATTTGATTTTGTTAATGTGTTGGTTTATTTGTTTATTATTTTAAGGAATGTGTTGGTTTATTTATTTTAGTAGTTTAATGTGCTTAAATTATTTCAGTTAATTATGTATGTTTAAATTAGTTTTATTGATCAAACAACTAGCTAAAATAATATTTTCGTTCATTCATCTTTATAAGAACTACACCAATTAAAAACAATCCAGAAATCTATCTTGATTGCCGACTAACGGTTCCGATGTCATTCATGTTGACTAGGTTTCTGAAAGAATAGTTTGTCAGGTCGACTTGCCAAACATATTCCGATCTGAAAAATTCAAGTTCCTACTTCCTTCTTACTCAATTAAGGTCATATTCAACGGTCTGATTGATTATATTTGTTTCCGTTAGTGACCTAGACTCTTTTCAGTCGTCGGACAAGCGTATTTCCCAGTCGACTAAGTTTCTGAAGGGATAGTTTGTCAGATCGACTTACCAATCAGATTCCGATCTGAAAAATTATAGTTCCTACTTACTTCTTACTCAATTAAGGTCATATTCAACGGTCTGATTGATTATATTTGTTTCCGTTAGTGACCTAGACTCTTTTCAGTCGTCGGACAAGCGTACTTCCCAGTCGACTAGGTTTCTAAATGAATAGTTTGTGAAATCGACTTATTTAAGTGACTTAATAAATTAAAATAGCTAATATTAATAAAACTAATAATCAATTACGATAAAACCAATTGGGTATACTCATTAATGTCTCATGTGCTTTAATACTCAATATTTTATATGGTAATAAGGTTTTTTTTGTCAAACTGTCAAGAAAATAACTTTGAATACACTTTTAAATTACAGTGATCAACTTTCTTGTCAAAAAAAAAAATTACAGTGATCAACCACAATACCACTGATCACGTATATTTATTATTTTTAAATAATTATGTATAATTATTAAAATACTTAATGTACTTTAAAACTCAATATTTATTCCATAATTTTTTTTGTGTTACTATTCCATAATTTTATAGACATTAAGTGATTAGACAAAGACATATTAGTGGACTAACTTTATTATACACACGTAATAGATTGTAGATTATTTCTAGAGAATTATATTTTTCATTTATCTTTTGAATTGTTAGTTTACCAATTTTTTCTTTAAGGAAGTTTATTAATTTTTTATTTATTTCCAGCATTTAACGAAAATAATTAACAATGGCAACTTTCTTTTTTTACACAATGTAGCATCTTAGAATTAAACATGAACACCAAGAGACGTGCAACAATTACTCCATATCTTTAAACCACAACACACATTTAATTTTCACCAATTTCAAAGGAAAACATGTGGGATTGATGAGTCATATCCTGGAGATGTAAATAATAATGATTACTAACGAGTTAAGTATAAGATTCCCATTAGACCCACAAAATTAGTGATTTCATTTGATTAAGAACGTCGATATATTTTCTGTGCCGATATGAGAAAATCGATATTTTTTATGTGCTGATGTGAGAAAGTTGACATGTTTTATTTGGTTATATCTGCGATGCAAATTTTTATGTACCGATATGAGAAAGTTGATATTTTTTTTAGACAATAGTTGATATGATAAAATTTTGAAAATTTTATAGTAGAAACCAAATTATAATTTTATTAAAAATAAAAATAAAATTCTGATAATTTAGACATCAATATATAATAATAATAATAATAATAATAATAATAATAATAATAATAATAATAATAATAATAATAATAATAATATAATATAATATAATATAATACAATACGTATCTTATAAGAAATATATAGGATAAATATTCCAATAAACATTTTTCAAAATTTCTTGTTGACTGGGTTTCTGTGGGGATAATTTGTCGGATTATATAACATCGTTTCTTTTTCAAATTTATCGTTTATGTATGTGTGTTTATATCAATTTTATTTAGCTTTGTGTCTATGTAAGACTTGCTCTACTTAGAAACCCAAAATTAAACGAATTAAATCATTTAATACTTGTTTACGATTCAAAACAGTTAATAATAATTAAATAGAATAAAATTCCTAGAAATAAATAATTGAATGTGTGGTCCAGTTGGTGATGTTAATGTCTTATTGTATAATAGGTCGCTTGTTCGAGTCATGTGTTGTGCGTTTTTCATTTTTTATTTTATTTTTGTTTTTAAACTCGTCTTCTTCGCCCGTAGACTGTAAAACGGGTTTTCCAATGAATTTTCATTTAAATTTAAAAGTCATAATGTACTCCACCAAAAATATAACCAAGATTACCATAAGAAAATTGTAGAGAGATTAAAGCAGAGAGATTAAAACTTATGCTCCATAAACCCTAACCCTTAAACATAAACTCTAAACACAAAACCCTAAGAGACGTTTGACTGCTTCACAATTCAATCTAAACAATTGAATCATTATGGATGATCATATTGATCCATTCTACTTTTAGTTAGTATGCCCTAAACCTTAATTTGAGTCTCTTTTTTTTTGGTTTCTACCATCGTTATTTATTTATTTTTTTATCGTTAATGCATGTGTCCATATTAATTTTATTTAGCTTTGTATCAATGTAAGACTTCTCTACGTAAAAACCAAAAATTAAATGAATTAAATGATTTAATACTCTCTTACAATTCAAAACAGTTACCAATAATTAAATAAAATAAAATTTCAATGAACAAACAATTGAATGCGTGGTGCAGTTGGTGATGTCTATGAGTTACTGTGTAATATGTTGCCTGTTTGAGTCATGCATGTTGCATTTTCTATTTTTTATTTTTTATTTTAAACTCATCTTCTTCGCCCGTAGACTATAAAACGGGTTTTTTGCCCCGCGTTCCGACCCGACAGGATCTCCCTTTGAACTTTATGAAGTTCAACGAATTTTTTGTCGTTTTGATTGGAATTGAAAGGTATGAAGAAAGCACAAGTTTATTTTGCAAATCCACAATCCAATCACATATTTTATTTTTTTGAAGAAGCAATCACATAATTTATTTTTTTGGGTTCTTTAAAAAAAACGTGTTCGAATCTTTATTTTTTATCAAATTGATAACTTTTCATAGTAACATCAAACATTTTTGATTCAGCATCCATGAAACCCATATCAATTTGAGAATTAATAATTTTCCAACTAATAATTTCCATGAAACCTATAACTTTCAATTCAGTTTTTGCACAGCATTACTCACGGTATGATGAAGAAAACAACATTACGCACGGTTCATAAAGAAAATAGCATTACCCGAAAAGTCATTGCAGCTTCATATGCATCCTAAAACACACTGCAGTTTTTTTATTTTGTTAAGAACACATTGCAGCTTTACTCACAGTATAGTGAGGATTGAAATTGGAAGTATTTTTATGAAAATGTAATTAATTGAAATGTTTTTTTTTGGTCAAGTAGCTTATGTTTTTTTTAATTATGTAATTTCATGTTTTTTTAAAAAATATCTGGATTTTTTTTCCTTCTCTCATGAAGATGATGAATAAGTTCATGAAGATGATGAATGTATGATGAAGATGCTCAAGAGTGATTTAATAAAATTCTGGATGAGAGAGAATATTAATAAATAAATAAAGAAAATTAGAGAGGAGAGAGAATTAGAATTAGAAGAAAAATCATGTGTAGAGAGTGTACGACAATAACATAGAGATCAAACAAATCTAACGGTTAAGATCTTGAAAGAAACTTGTTTATGGTGGAACATATGGAGCAAGTGGTACATATTAGAATTTGTCCTACATCTGACGTGTCATCACTTGAAATCTGATTGGCTGAATTAAACGACTGCACCGAAGAAGTCAATTGCCCGACTTCTTCATAGAAGCTCCCATGTTCAATATCATGTTTCTGCAATCTTTTTTTCTTAACAAGCAAAAATGAAATATATTAGAAACACAAAAGGATCCTCAAGCACAAAGTGTACTCAAGAATCCTCAAAAGTACAGAGTACACAGTACAGAGTCCAAAAAACGAGTACACAAAAACAGGCTAACCAATGCCCATACAAACAAAAGGGTTCGAACACCACATATGAAAATTAGGCCGAATGAAAATATTAGTGGCCTTCATCCACCAGAAAGAATGTAATTTGACTTTCTCTACCAACTGATGGATGGTACTCTCCTTGTTTTTGAAGACCCTACTGTTTCTTTCATTCTAAATAACCCACACACAACACATCCAAATAAACTACATAAAAGATCGACAAGCACGCAATCATCTTGAAAATCTATCCTGAAGATCGACAGACATGCAATCATCCTGCTGAATGAACAAACTGATAAAAATGAGCTGATACACCAAACGGTTCAGCCGTAGATACGCCCAGCCAATACCGAATCTCAAGGGCGCACACAAAAAGTCCAACAACACAATCATCCTGAAAATCTATATTATGATCATTCCTGATGATAAACAAAAAATAACCCTATAAATATCAAATAGGATCACTTTTATAGTCATCAAATAATATTTAACTAGTATTATATACTATTTTTGACTAGTAGCACTTGGCTCACCCCTACACATATATTATTTTTCTATGTAACACTAAAAGCTATCGATGTAAAACGAATATTTTGCCCATCTTAGATCCAAATGTTTGGTCATAAGACAAGAAAGCTCATCCTTTCCTTAAGTATCTTCTATTCATCAATGTAAAAATACCTCTTTCCAATCTTCCACAAATTTTTTTAGCTTCGGAGTGCGAAAACATTAGCAAGTTGAAATAAGAAATAAAGTAGTAAATTATCTTTGCCAAAGGGATTGTCGTTCAACAAAATGATTAACGAAATTTATTTTATTAGAAAAGCAATTAAAAGAGTTTATGTGTTGCATGTTTTGATTTGTCTTGCTCACTGTGATATTAGGTTTGTTTGATTCAGATGATTAACAACGATTAGGGTTTCCTTGAATTGTAACACCCTATTTATTTATCTGACTATTTTGGTTGAGTTTAGAGTCTTTTATATGAGTTATATGATTTATGTTGATAAGTGACATGTTGTTGTGTATTAATATTTTATTAAGTGGCTTTATATTATTATTTAGTAGGATATGTTGAAAATTGGAATAATTAGACTTGATGGGGCTGAATTAGAATGAATTAGAAATAAGTGGAATTAATTAGAAATATGTTGAGGGTAAGAGAAATAAAAACTAAGAGTCAGACAAGTTTTAGGTTTGACAAAGCTTTTAGGAGAAAAGAGGAGAACCAAGAGAAGGGAGAGCTTGTAGAATCTTGTAATCACCAAATCTAAGGTAAGGGTGGGACTATCATTCTCTAATCTTAGGTTATATAATTCTGAAATTGAATTTAGCATGTAGTTGTTGTTGTTGTTTTGTGAATTTGAGAATTAGGTTTTGGGGTAGAAATTGGTTGTTAATAGAGTAAAAAATCCATTGAATTCGTGTATAATTGATGTTCAGGTTGTAGAATTATCATAGGTTGAGTTCCCTATCAAATTTGGGATTGGGGTAGATGAAAATTGGGTTTTTGGAGTGAAAAAACGTCCTTTCCCGAACATAAGACTGTCACGACTCGCCACGGCGAGTAATCTGCTTGCGAGGGCGAGCTGTAGCGTGACAGAGAGCAGTGTTTGCTCGCCACGGTGAGTAAGTCAGCTCGCCACGGCGAGTAAGTCCGCCCGCAAGGCGAATTACTTAGTAGCAGTGTACCTTTTCATGTTCTTGCGTCGTTTTCACACGTTTCTATTTTGAATTAGCCTTTGGTGTGAATATGAAGGTTTTAGGTAATATTGTCAGCTTTCAAATGGTTTTGTCTGTCATGAATAACTTTGATTGATGAATTATTATATGAATGTATATATTGATGAATTACTATATGAATGCATATGTTGATTAATATGATGTTACATGATGTTGCTCATAAATGATGAATTATGGAATTATGATGTGGAGTCGTCGTTGTTGTTGTTATCGTTGTCGTTGATGTCATCAATGTCGTTGAAGTTGTACGTTGTTGTTGAATAAGTCGTTGAGTCCATGCATACTCATATAAAGTTGGGGGCTCATGCCCTGTTGAATGTTTAATCATTCATACCAAGTTGATTTGAGAGCCTATTCTCTACACGTTGCTTTAAGAGCCGATGCTCTACACGTTGAATTGAGAGCCTATGCTCTAACACGTTGATTGGTACCACATGCATACTGCATAGTCAAGTTGTTGTTGTGTCATTGCATTGTCGTGTTGTCGTCGTGTTGTCAAGTTGTAGAATAATTAATGAGTTGTTATTGAGGAATTATGTGAAGCATTAACGTAGTTTAATTATTGTCGTTTATGTTGTTAAATTCTGTTGATGAATTATATGCTTATTATTATTGAATGTGAATCTCACCCCTTCTGTTTGAATGTTGCCTCTACGTGGGTAACGTGCAGATAACCAGGATTAGTTGCTGATTTGAGTTGACTCTCTCATGCGTCGTCTTAGGGTCGCTCTGATATGTAATGGGATGTGGATTATTTACTTGTTTTCCATTGTTACGTATTATTTATGAACTACGTTGTCGAACTATTTGAACTAGGATTTCCATTAAAGTTGTTTATGTGAGGCCGTAGTGCCAAGGTTGTTGAATAAAGAATTAATTTTCCGCTGCGATGTAATTGAATTTTGAGAAAGAGGTTTTACTAAATAGTAACTTTACTCTATTTATACTTCAATGTAGTGTGGCATTCCGTTTAATGTTGAATACTCTGATTTATATGTATTATTTACAAATTTGGGAAAACGGAGTGTTACATGAATCCCCTCTACTTCTTTGTTAGAATTAATTAGTTTACTATTAGTTATGCCATAGCCTTGATAAATGAAAGTTTTGATATGACGTGTTAACAGTGGGAAGTATTAGTATCTAGGGGTAGACAAGGGGTATACTTTTGACTTCCCCTAAAGATGGATTATAACATTGACAATCTTACTCTTATTCAATTTTAGAATTTAATTAAAAATTAAACAATTTGCTAATGTTCTTGTTTAGGGCGAAGTTAGGGTAGTCTAGTCTATACCTTAACATATGGATAAGGTCAACCTCCAGTTGAAAAGTGTTAAAAGTGTTCGGAACATAAACAAATTAAATTAGGAAAAATGAATCGTAAAGTGAATAGAAACTTCATTAATTGAATCCAACAAATAAGTAGAGGTTTACCATTGAACAATAAATCAAGAGAGGTTTAGTTATACATGCTAACATACATCATTACAAAATAATTATAAAACATACCCTAGAGAGAACAAGAGGAGAAGAAAACCCTCTGCCTTGAACTTTTGATGTTTGACACTTGCCTTGTACCAAAATCTTTCTGAATGAATAAAAGTTTGTCCAAAGGTCTTTATTTATAGTCTTCACTACATGGTGATTAAGAGGTTAGAACTAAGCTTTTCCAGAACTAAGTTTTTGTCCATTTTTGAGTGTTTTTGGGTCTTGAAATGCCTTGAAAATTGGTAAATTTCCACTGAACTTGTATTGTCATAAAAAAATTTATAAGAACCTCTGAAATGCATTCTACATATCTCTTGTTCATTCATGTGGTGTCTTGCTTTGACAAATTACAAGATTTAGCAACAAAAAGACTCAAAACACCTATGGAATTGCATGATTAAGAATGAAAGTGAATTATAGCAACTAGAATGAAAACAACACCAAATGTTACTCAAACCATGGACAGCTCCTCTAAATGGCCTCTTATTTGTCTTCAAATGATAGGAAAATTACTTAAAACATAAAGGAAAATTACTTAAAACATAACCTAAAACATCATATATGATGCTCCATCATCTTAACCCTAAACTTCAACTGTTGCTTTGGCCTCAACGAAAAAAATAGCAACAAGTTAGAAGTTACATGAATTTCAGAAGTTAAACATAATTTTTCAGAAATGGTGCTCAAATTGTTGCTCTTCCCATTTTCAAACTAGACTAATTTACCACTTCAATGAAAATAGGATAAGCTTAGAGAAGATACTCATACTTTCATTCACATTCAATTCTAAGTCACACATATGTATCTTCTAAAACCAGCTAGACCGGTCAAACAATTTGCCACTCTCCAGTCCTCATGTGATTGTACCTAGCTATGAATTTGAAGCAATTCTAAATGGTCATTCAAAGTCAATATTACCACACACATATAGAGGTCTTTTCAAGATTATATTGTGGCTTGGATCAAAGTGAGATATATTCGGTAAAGTAGGCTAAGAAACAGTTTGGAATTTGTTACTAAGGATTCCCTAATTGTTTTATTTTTTGAAACATGCATCACGTGTAGGTTGTTAGACATGCAAGTCAATGTCTTAAATTCATTGAATAGTTTAGATCACATAGGGTTTGTTGAGCCTACCATGGGCTGATTATGATTCAGTGTTAAATCCAAATGACTCTTGTTATTCCCCTATTAATGGGGTGTACTTATGAAGCTAGACATCCCTAACGAGTCACCTACCAATATTGCACAAAAGATTGTGTTGTAATGAAATCCAACTAGAGATGTGTTCTTCTTATTTGACTTATCATTTATACCGAGTTTACTTTATTAACTATAAGTTATTAGTACAACATGCATAAGGAGTATCAAGAGATGTCTTGGGAGAATCAAGCGAGTGGTGCTCCTATAAAAAAAAATCACAAAAAATAATAAGATTAAGAGAAATAAATGGAAAGACTATTAAACATTTCATTTGATATTGTCCAAGAAGAACACAAGTATGAATCTTTGAAATGTGAACCAATTAGCTCTAAGCTAGGATCTATGTTCCAGAGTCTAGGCTTCACTCGACAAGTTTAATTAACCAAAGACAACATCTTTATCAAAACAACACACATGGATCATGATTCAATGTTTATATCATCACAACATTTCATAATTCAATGTTGATTCCTCAAAAGTGAAAATTCGTTTGACTATTAAATAATAAATAAATTGTTTGGCAATTGCAATTGGCACCTACTCCTATCTTATGAAGTTATGATCAATGATATACTACACTTATGGTTTTGGCAATTGATTGTTCTTGTGTTAATAGTTGCATAATTGAGATGAAGATATGTTTTTTAGAGAATAAGAATTAGAAAGAAAACAGACTCATAAACTAGATAAAATATTGTGACTTTTAATATGCAAAAGCAAAAACTTTGACTCTTTGTTATTCATACCACTCACTATCATTATTTTAATTTTAGTGTCTCAATTAGATTATCCCTTGCTTTTCACTCATGATTCATCAGTTTAGTTGCTAAAATTATTGATGTAATTATACTTTTTGGTACATGTAGTTGACTGATTTTATTTTATATTTCATTTAATCACATCATTTATTAGTTTTGACTTTGTAGTGCCCTTATGATTTTGTCAGCAACTACCACTTTACATTTTTTTTTTTGAGGGACCACTTTACATTTTTTTTATACAAGTATAATATATATATATATATATTAAAAATATTTTTTTGGTGCCCGTAAAATTATAGTGCCCCCTTAGACCGTGCTCAGGGCCACCCCTGAGGAGTATGAGTGTAAGAACAATGCATTTGATATACTTCTCTTATACTGTTATATCCAAACCTTAGATAGTTTGGTGTTCTTAATGTATCATTGTGCGTTTTTTCATCAATTTATATTGATATGCTTCTTTAAATCACATGAACCATATCTCACCCCTTCTTACCTATGTGTTTCTCTTGTATGAATTATATGATGGCTATCCCAAGGAGGACATTGTGGAGTAATATCAAGGTGTTTGTTCACAAGAATAAAGTGGAGTATTATTCTCACACGAATGTTTTTTTTTGTTGAAGAGGATAAAATGAAATATATTAACACATGAACGCGTTATTCCCGGCACAAGGTGTACCAAGGAAGAACAGCAAAGTCTGAACAATAATTACAAATGGGAGACAAAACAAGAAAAGAAATACAACTTGAAAGAAACTATTAGCCTATGCCCAAAATGGTGAACGGACTAAGCCACCAGCCATGAAAATTGAAGGGAAGAGTAATGTACTTCTCCTTCAACCACATATAGGAGATGGCCTTGATCCTATCAACCACCTGAAGAACGGGGCATTCGTTGCCTTTAAACAACCTATTGTTTCGTTCCTTCCAAATTTCCCAAACTGTTGCATACCATATAACCTGTAACAACGATCGCCGCTTATTCCCGATTCCACTGCTGAAGCTAAACTGGTGGAAATGATCAGGCACATAAAAAGGGTTGGTCACTGAGACACCAATCCAATTGTAAATCGAATGCCAAACTGAACCAAAGATATTACAATGTAAAAATAAATGAGAAGACGATTCGACTAGGTCACACCCTGCCACACACGTCCTAGAATCATGGTTAATAACACCTCGCCGTAGAAGATTGTCCTTTGTAGGCAACCTATCCCAAAACAAACGCCAAGCGAACAACACCACCTTGAGGGGCACATCCTTATGCCAAATCGAAGCAGCATCAACAGAAAGATCCACCTGCGGTTGTATAGTAAGAAATTGATAGAGACTACGAACAGTGAAGGTTGTAGAATTCTCCAAAGTCCAAAGCCAAGTATCTTCCTTATTGACCTGCAGTGAAACATGAGCAAGCAATAAAATGAGTTCCCCCACCATCTCCTCCTCCCACGCGAACAACCTCCGCCTCCACGCCTCACCACCCTCCCCCCACCCTAACTGCGACATTTCTAACACCGACTCCCCTTTATAAACAGACAACTCAAATAACCTGCTAAACCTAACTCTAAAGGACACCGTGCCACACCACACATCAGACCAAAAAAGAGTCATCCCACCGTTCCCAACCCCGCGATTCACATGATCGGTGAACCACCTCTCCCTACTCAAACTATGCACCACACGCCACCACTCCGAAGCCTCACGGCCTCCACCTCTCAGCCTCCCCTCGTCTATGCCATACCGCGCCGACAACACCCTAAACCATAAACTATCTCTATCCTCCAATAACCGCCAACACCATTTCCCTAGAAGAGCTACATTAAACTCCCTAATTCTCCTAACCCCAAACCACCAACCTCCTTACTCCTACAAATAGACTTCCAGTCCACCCATGAAATTTTCCTATGGTCAGCACTCCCCCCCCCCC
>Ga0228710_1009795_pt1 | contig 13115 bp, 7 predicted proteins | sample MedpolnodulmetaG_FD_177995 | JGI IMG/M metagenome (GOLD analysis project Ga0228710, IMG submission 177995) | Root nodule microbial communities from Medicago polymorpha collected in Santa Monica, California, United States - pink nodules | ecosystem: Host-associated > Plants > Roots > Nodule...
ACATCAACACAACTGTTTCTTCAAAATCTTCTATTTTTCTTGCTTTCCTTGTTGTTTAAGCTTGCTTGTGAACTCAAAACATCATGAAAATGACACTAAAAATAACGTAATGACTACTGTCATCAACGTGTCTTCAGGAGCTCTTCTTCAGACTCGTTTCTTCAGACACAGTTCTTCAGACGCAGCACTTCAGACGCAGTTCTTCAGACGCAGTCTTCCAGATGCTTTAAGCTTCAAATAAATTCCTTTGCTCTTGAACTTGTTCAATCAGAATCTCTAAGAATAGTACTTTGATTATGGATCCTGCACACTTGAACAAATTGTTTAGCATATCCAATTGATTATTTTGATACCTTGTTATTGTCAAAACTCAATAGGTGACTTGGGAAACACCCTTGTTCCAACAATATTCATTTAATATAATTATTTTTTTCTTGCGGTTTATACATAACAGAAATTTCACTTTCGTTTTTGATAGGTCCTCTACTCAAAAACCCAGTTTCAGAATATGACATGGCAATCGACAACCTACAAGTGAAGTACAGAACATACATCGTCGAGTACGACTTCGAAACTGTGAGTATACTTTCCTTTTCGTTGTACTGTATAATATTTATAATGTTGTTTCTAAAATTGAATAGTGATGTTTTGAAAGTTGTACAGACATAGGAAAAATCAAACAACATTATAATTCTTTAGGCAGTGATACGTTTTTCATCCACTAATTCTATATGGATATTTCAACAACTATTCTTGGCAAATTTCTGTTATTCCTATCACGAACGTTTGCTATTTGCTATATGTATAGGGCTGTTTGAAAAAACTTTCGAAACTATTCATCAACTTTTGAAAAAACTTCGTAGTGCTGTTTGAAAAAACTATTCAATAACTTTCGAAACAGCACATTTACAATAGTGTTGTTTGCTGTTTCCATAACTTACTAATTTCTCAAGAGTAATTTGCTTAGCACATTTGCAGTTTGCTGTCTTGCTTTTATTGCACTGCTATTCTTTTTTTCACAATGTTAAAACTGCTATTTAGAAAGTTGTTGTAGCATTGGTTGTTTTAAGCATGATTTTTGTGTACTCTGCAACTTAGTGTCGTTCAAGTAGTCTTGACAAGAAAAAATTAGAAAAATACATCCTTTGGTCCAAAAGAAAAAGAAAAAGGCATCTTTTTGGCAGTTTCTGTTGTCTGTCTCATTTGCAATGACTATTAACAAGAGTCTGGGTCAGTCTTTAAAAAATGTTGGTGTCTATCTACCGTCTCCTATTTTTTCACATGGACAATTGTACGTCGCAATATCGAGGGTTACTTCAAGGGATGGTTTAGATACTGATCAATGATGAAGACGGTCAAGATACTGATGTGACATCTAATGTGGTCTACAGAGAAGTTTTCCGTAACGTGTAGCACTTTGTTTTGTAGTATTGTTTTTATTTCATATCGGTACTTTTTCTATTTCGACAGATGTTGGATTTTCTTTTCGTCAATAAATTATGCCATCAAATTTATATGTCATGTTACCGTAACAGTGTTGATGTCATGGAAATTGTTTAATATTGTACATTAAAAACGTTTGCGGCAATTAATTTTATGAACTGAATCATACTATTTTTTCGATTCAAGTAAAGTTTTTACTTTCTTATTTCCGCTGTATTTGTTCTCTTATATGACTCGGGCGTCAGCACGGGTCAATGATCTAGTTTAAAAGTAAAATTGAGAACATCTATTGTTTTCCACACACAACCCTATCCTTATTTATTTTCTATTTGCATCTCTTTAAATACACCACAAGTATGTAGAAGATGCTATTAAAAAAAAATGTGCTATTCGAAAAAAAAATGTACATGATGCTGCTGAAAGTAAAATGGACCTAGTGATGAAAATTGGCCACCATAGTTCAATTGAATGACAATTATGGATGTTTTTGTTTTTGGATTGGATTTAATAACAAAGGTCGAATAGAGGTTTAAATTTGACCAACCGCTTGAATTAAATTTTCATTTCCATTACCCCCATGACGAGAGAAGCAATTTATTTGATTGAATGAATGTCAACAATTACACAACTGAAGATTTTTACTTGGATTGATTTTTCCCCACCATCAATTCAATTATAGTGTGTTATTGTTTGTTAATGTATACATATTTTATTGATTTGAAGAAAAATAATGGTTGTTTGGTCTTACCCCGAAAACAAAACCATACATTAGATGCATAGATGTATCTTCTCAAGTTGCAAAGGATATAGATGGAAAAAAGTTGGAGAGGATAGAGATATGGTAAAAATTGTGTGTGGAAAGGAATAGATGTTCTCAATTTTACTTTCGAATAATCTTGACCGTTGATTTAATCTAACGATGTTTTTTTGGTGTTTCACCAGTGAGGGACTTAATTGAACCCTCAACTTAGAATCCACCATTATTAAGATATATAAAAATCTTACACGAGCAAATTTTTAATGATTGTCCATTTTATTTTTTGAAGGATGTGATTGTCCATTTTATGATCTTTTTAATTTTACGTGGCTAATGATGATTTTAAAAAATATAAAAAAAAAAACCAATTTCTTTCCTATTTCTTCTGCTTCTTATCCAATGCTATTTATTTCAGTTTAATTTTGTTTTACGGTTTATCACGTGTACTATCTACTAACAATATATGTACACCAAAAAAAATCTACTAATAATATATAAACATATAATAACATAACATAACAACGTATCAAAATCGTACTCCAACAAATTTTCTTAATTATCCTTTTATAAACTCATAATCTTTTTTTTTTTTTTTGATAGAAAAACTCAAATCGTGTTGAGTGAACACATAATCAAGATACTGTATGTAGCGATGACTTATCACTTGATTGGTTATATGAGGATTTGCAATCTCATGTGGTTTCTTATAGATGGTTTGGACGTAACCAAACTGACGTAGCACCCAATTCAGTAGATATCAAACCCTACGAGGTCCGTATTTGAGCCATCCAACATAAAGAGTGATTAACTTGAATAGACATGTTGATTGGTGGGCCTGATACAGTTTCATGATAACAAACCCAAGATCTAAGTGATCCAAATTTGATCTTGTGGGATTTACCACAGACTGACCCTTCATAGAAACAAACATTATGACACTTGGGTGCCGATCCTCCCTATATCTCCCAAAAAAATCTATGGCCTCGATTCCATTGAAGTGTTGAAAAACCAAGCCTGGAAAGTCAACAACCTATAAGTATTAGTATAAGAAACATAAATATACATGTAAATAAATAAGCAATTAATTTTTATTTATACTTGTAACAAGGTCAAGAAATGTGTTTAGTGTTATAATGAGCTCTACTGTTCAGCTCCTTGTGCATGTGAGCAAGGTCAACCGCTCCCCATGCGTGATTGAAAACCAGATCTAGGTCCTGGAAGTACTTCATGTATGTCCGATCCACATAGTTTTCATTTTTGTTAGTGAAGAGCGTAGCACCCACCAGATATAGTATATCAATACGGAGAGCCTGATCCCGCTTCTTCTGCATCTCTTCATCATCACCCTATTTCTGAGCGTCACTTGCTTCCTATAGAAACTTCTTAAAATATGCTCTCTACCAGCCGAAACATGCATGATCACCCTTTGTTTTCCTCACCTGGTACTCATCCTCCCTAAGACTAGACCCAACAACTCTACCATTAAATCAACCACCTTAGATCTGGTAAGAGAAATATTTTGGTGTGACAGATGACCCTCGATGGGGAGATGTATTAGATTGGACACATCATCAAGTGTCACTGTCATCTCTCGAATCGGAAGATGGAAGTTTTAGGTCTCCTTATGCCACCTGTCAACAAAAATAGACAGCAGGTCGTAGTCAAAGATATGATAACTGACATGTTGTAGCCACTGAAGTCCATTGGCTCACATGGCATCTTTGAACCATCGCTCTTGCATCCTATCCACATCTGGTTCTTGTATAGCCACTAGATATTTTCCATTGTTCACACTTTAAATTGGCACACCACAATAAATATTTAAAAACAAAAGATTAATACCATGCGGTAGACCTTCAGTTTACATAAATAATATATCCTTTCCATACATGGGATAATTGGTTATCTAAAAGACATTTGAGTAGTAGGCACTTCTTGTTAATTTATCTTCATTAGCTTCTTTGGATAAAGAATAGTATGTGTTGGCCGATATGACGGGAACAATGATAAGCTAGAGAGGAGGGAGGGTGTGAATAGATTATCCCCTTTATTCTTGAAAGTTTTACGAAAGTGTGGTTTTACAAAAAAATCGTATGCCTATACTGGATTATGCAAAAACTTCAATGATAAAAAATAAACAATGATAAAATGATAATTCAATTAGGAAACCAATAACTTTTTCAAACCAAACCAATAACCTTAAATAACATAATATACAAAACCAATAACTTTTTCAAATCAAACCTAACCTTAAACAAGAAATCACTAACAAAAGAAGCTACACAATTTTGATATATGTGATGAATTAATCAAGTTAATCTCTAGTATGTGAGTTGATTGAAACGATGGATCAACAAGTTCTTGACAACTGGTTTTTTAGAAAACATTCAATCACAAAGCATATAACAATTAACCTAATTCATCATTATAATCTATCAAAGTAAATTTGCGGAAATTAAAGAGTAAGGGAAAGAAAAACACCAGATTTATAGAAGTTCTCCATTTTTGTCCTCGCTAGGTGTACATCCTCGCTTCATAGAATAATATGCCTCATCTACGGACTTCGACAATAATTGTTATCTTTTTAGTGACACCTACAACAATCAGTATTATAGGAAAAAATTGTTTTAGAGTATAATTGGGATAATGAAAAAGTCAGTCCAAAATCTTATATATGTTCGATATAGTTTGTTACACTTTGTAAAGCATAAAGGAAAACAAACTAGACATATATCTATATTGTGTTTGTTACATTTTTTTTATTTTGAATTCACTCACATCAATTATTTTTTTAAAAGAATAAAGGGTAAGGAAAAAAAAATTGTTATATCGTGAAAAATAAAGATTGAATTTGTTACATTTTTTTAATATTTGAATTTACTTTCATCTATTTGAATTTGCCCTAACAATAACCAAAATAAAAAAATAAAAATCTACAAATCAAATTAGATCGTAAAAACTTTTCAACCTAATAATCTCTTATTTACTAAAGTTAACCCGGAAACAAATGTTTGTCCTAATTTTAACCTAACCTTAATAGTTAATTTTACTTTAATATCCCTGTTTAATTATTAACCCTGTTTTTCTTTCTCAACAAAATCACACCTAATCTCCTTTTTTTTTTTTGTTGAACAAAACAAATCTGCTCTATTTTTTTAAAATGTTCTCAACTGATCACACCTACTCTCTTGTTGTTTTGAACAAAACAAATCTGCCAATTAACACATTGGAAAACTATGCCATGCAAACTCAAGAAACCTCTTTCTCTTCCCTGAAAACCATCGCTCTGACCTAACCCCTCTCTCTCTCTCCCTTTTCTCTCACAACCATTCTTTGAATACCACCATCGACCTCTGCCACCGGAACCTAGCGGATCACCGCCATTTCATCTCCGCCGCAGCCATCTCAGATTCTGACCCAACATTTTCGCACACTACAATTCACTCTGATGAGTCCAATCTCTCGCACCAGCACCCTTTCCAGTTTCCCTCTTGCTATTGTTTGGTTAAACTCCAAAATTCTTCTCTCTCTTCCGAGTTTGAGAAGGGGCTGTAACAGGATTCTGTTTCTGTTAAACTCCAAAATTCTTCTATCTCGCTCTTTCGTTCTCTGCAACAGGTTTTTTCCGAATTCCGAATCAGAATCTCCCGTTGTGAATCAAAAATCAACCTCACCCTTCCCACTATATCCTCTCCGTTGCGAAATCGAATGCCTCGTCAACGGTGTCACCTCCAGGTTTAACATTTATACCTACTTTCTCCTATTGGTAATTGTGACAGGTTTGTTTTGTTCTTTCTTTAACCATTTCTAATTTTTAATGCTAATTTTGCAAGTGTAGGGAGAAGCTGAGAAAAAAATGGTTATAACCTTAACAGTATGTCAGAAACCAACACCCCCTTCTCAGTTTTAGTTTTTATTTGATTTTGTTGAATTTTTTAAGAAACAATTATAGAGCTGTAATGATATCTGATTATTCACTGTGAAATTGAGCATAATTCAACTGTTAATTTTGTTTGGTTTTGACATTGAAAAGTTATCTCATATAAATGTTGATTTCGTAGTTTGATTGTTTGTTTAGGTGTTGTTAGACCGAAGTGAAAGAGAGTATCTACGAGGGGATGAGATTCCGCCGCATGCAATTTAATAAACCAACCTGCCATTGTTTTCACCCCCTTTGCCTCTACTTCAATCCTTGACAGCAACTCCAACCTGATACATATTCTCTTTGGGCAAATGGTAAGAATCAACTTTGTATTATTTATTGCTCTTGAGTTTTTGGAAAAAATTAATATATTATGAAAATTTGATTGAAATTTTAATTGTTGCTTTGTTTCATTATTCTTTATTTGCAGCTTTGATTGAAGGTAATAGATAGCGTTCTGCAAGGTTGGAAATGTCGCACATGAATTCTTTCATCATGGCAAGAAACAGTTGGAAGGTTGCATCTGATTTACTTAGCCTAAAAGGTTGGTTCATTATTGTTTTAACTTTACCATAATATTAACTTTCGTATCTTAATTGTAAAAAACATGGACTTAAATATATCACTTGCAAATTGCAATGTACTTTCTGAAATTAGTGTTTGTTATATTAATGTATTTTGAATCACCAAGTAGATAGCATATGTCGAGAAAAATCTTAGTATATCTCACATTGAAACATAAGTTTATAAGTTGAGAAAATAGTCCTCACATCATATCTTAATCCGGTCTCTATTACAAGAGAAAGTTCACTTTTTAAATTCATTCAATAAATGATGTATATGGTCTATATTATAAACTAAAGACATCATTTATTGAATGGACCTAAAAAGTTAATTTTCTCTTATAATAGAATCGAGGGAGTACCAATTTTGTTAGAGTTGAGTGATACCCAACCGAAATTATAAGTTGTACGAGAGTCTATCATGTTTTATTTTTTGGTGGCCTATCGTGTTTAGACCTAGGCGTGATAGAGTGTGCTATAACTCTCACATTGAATGAGATATAATGTGAACTTACTGATTTGTTTTCATTTTGGCAGGGTGAATGTGAGTGTCATCGTGATGGCTCAAAGTAAAACCAGAAGTCCACAAACTCTATTTGTGATTAACTTTGACCCGAATCGCTCTAGAGTTAGCGATATAGAGAGACACTTTAAACCTTATGTGTCGCTTCATAATGTTCAAATTCGTCGGAACTTTGCATTTGTGCAGTATGAAACACAAGAAGATGCTACTAAAGCCTTAGAGTGTACAGATATGAGGTCAGTGTCTCATTGATGAGATTGTAATATCATATCCTATAATCCTAAGTTTCCTATTTTAACATGTACAATTAATAACGAGTTTCTGATCATTGCTCTTGCAGTAAGATACTGGATAGGGTGTTGTCTGTGGAGTATGCTCTGAGGGATGATAGTGGTAGGGTCGACAATTATGGTGGCAGTCCCCGAAGAGGAGGGGGTCTTGCTAGATCTCCCAGTCCAGGTTATCGCAGGCGACCAAGTTCAGACTATGGTCGTCCACGTAGTCCTGTGTATGATATTGATAGGTATAGTGGACCGGACATGCGGAGGAGTCCTGATTATAGCAGGAACAGGAGTCCTGAATATGGCAGATACCGCAGGTGTTGTATTTGAAGTCAATTTTACTTATCTCTTGCAATTACATTCCTTTTTTGAACTTATTTATTCTTTTATGTATCTACAGTCGTTCACCAGTGCGAAGGTCGAGAACTAAGGAGATGTCTGGTTTGAGGGTAAGTAGCAGGGCTTCAGTGGCACTTTATTACTACTTTCTTGACATTAGAAGTGTGTGGTACATTGTTATGTACTTAAGAGTACTTTTCAGACTTATGTGGAATGGTTTGGTTTGGTTTACCTCATTGCTATATATTCATTATGTTGTTATAGAAACTGAATACAAGATTGTTTAGAGTTGGAATTATTGATTCATATTACTGAAGAGACATCATGTTATGTAGATCAGAAGATCCAATACTGTATTAATAGTTTGATTTATCATTTGCTTACTGCTATAAGCATTGGTTCAGACTTCAAATGCAAGCATATTCAATACACCCTTATGCACTCCACTCATGACTCAGCTAAGGATCATTTTCATTTCTCAAAAAATTGAGGAGTATTGGATTAAAACATTTCCCTTCAATGCATTTATATTTATTTCATCACCTTTTGTGTTATTTTTCCATCTTAAGTTACTACTTATTTTACATGTTTGATTGTATGCCTCATTTGATTTACTTTTACAACTCATGTTCTTTTTCGATTACAAATGTGTGTTTTATACTTAGTCTTTGAAATTGTCTCCAGTAGTCATGTTGCATTCTTCAATAAAATTTTGTTTTATTTAAGTTGTGAATTCAACTCTCAATACCATTATACAAAGGATTGAGAAGAGATAAATCAGGCCCTTGATTTTGTTTTCTTTATCTGGAATTTTTTTTAGATACACTTTGTTCTGAAACATCTCGCCGCTGAATTATTGATTATGACGTGTGTCGGCACTGGTGCTCCTGTTTAGCTCGCCGTCGTCTATGAATATCTTGAGAGAACTGGTACATATGTTGAGGTGAATGTGATAAAGGATTCAGATCACATGGTCATGTTCTCCAAACCAAAAAAGCTCAACTCTCGCATACTAAAGATTGCTCACAAATATTAGATATGCTTTCATTGGTTTTTTTGGATCAACAGTTTTAAGACCTTCATGGTTCATGCTTATTAGTTTGTGATTTTATAGACTGTATTATTTTTTTAAAATAAATGGAGAATGGTGAAATTATTTTTAACGAAAACACTTGATCATTTTAATAAACACCATTGAGGGGATTTTAACATATAAGATTATAACGTTAGACGCTGACTATTGAGCTGATATGATTTAGGATCATTTATGTGTATACTAATTCATTTATGTTCCAAACAAAGAATGCTCATCACTTTTCATACGTAGAGAGAAAAAAATGTATAGTTATATGCAATTGATTTATTGAGTCTATGTTTTGGAGCAGAAACTGCAGAATTCGTTCATTTGAGCTGCGGTGTGTGATATATATCACGTTGGAGTGTCATCATGACAGTTTGCATAGATAACTAATTGTTTTGTAAGGACTTACCTATATAGGAAGAGAGTCCAACTAAAAAACTTAATTCATTGTGTAAAAAATATCCATGCATAACTTAAGTATCTTATTGAACTCCTTTTTTTCTTTTCGAATGATCATTGAACAGTTTTATTCAGTGATTTCTAACATTGTATAACTAACGGACATGTATATTATTTAATGAACTAAATAATTAATTAAGTTAAAATGCTAAAATAAAGTTCAAATATAATTATATATACATCTTATAAACCAATTTATATGGTTGAGTTAGAGACTAATAAAATTCAAATATCATCTTTCTTTTGAGTTTTGAGTGGTGACGATTTCCAATTTTGTATCAATGATTTGATCGGCTCAATATTTGAACGTTGAATGTACAAAACATGGATGTAACCACAATCTTTGGATGTTTTGCCTTTTCTGTTATTAGTACTTTGCATCCATCGTTTTGGAAGAGTGGTAGATTATGTTCTTGTGTTTCTTGTCTTGGATAGAGTTTGCAGCATTTTTATATTGTATAGTAATTCTAAGGATAGTGTCTATTTATTTTGGATACTTGAACAAAGTGAAAATGGTAAAAGTGAGCAAGTCAATACATTCATAATAACTTCTCATATAAAAGGCAAATGTGTTAATTCAATAAAGCTAGCAATTTTGGGGGAAGAGTTTAACAGAGTAAATGGAGAGGTTCAAAATTATCAGCTACATATTCATAGGGTGGGAAATTTTATAGATTGGAATTGTATTCTTATTGATGATGGATGTTTCCAAAATGGCACCATTGGATCTAATTATTAATGATAAAGAAGGACTGGAAGGAAATTCTAAGAAGCTGTAAAAAAATCCATCTCTGAATATATTAATCTTTTCTCCAAAATTTAGAACTTATTATGACTCCCTCAATGAACATTGTAAATTATAGATTTGGGTAAATCTTTAGTGCTGATTTCATTTATGTGTGTTGATGTAATTTAGTTGTTTTTCTAAGTTTGAACATATAAAAAGGGTGGCTGATCATTATAATTATTTGATCACCATATTGTAAAATCATCTCCATTATTAACAATATGCTAGTGTAGGCGTTATGCAGAAAAATGACAACATTGTAGTCATAATTTCATTCATACAACACAATAGACAGAGAAGCATGGTTGAGGCAATTACACACCCCAAAAATAGGCAATTACCTAGCTAGACAATCTCTTGAGTTCCAACACCACTTATAATATAAGAAAGGAGCAATTTTCGATCTATTCAAACTCCAATACCAAGAAGTCACATTCCACTTGTTCCACCATTTCATTTATCCCCAAAGCCATTTGTTAAAAATCCTATCATTTGTCATTTTCCAAATCACCCAAATAATAATGGCATGTCAAATTAACCAAAATCCACGCCTTAGCTTTTTATTATGCACCTCATTTGTCCAACAATTAAGATGAATAGACAAATTAGGTGGAGAAATAAAATTGAATTGAATCTAATTCATCACCTTAGGCTACACCTTTGCAATGACCTCACAATGCAAAAACAAATGAACCAAAGTTTTCTCTTCACTATCACAAAACACGCACCTTGACATGCCCACGTCCAATACACGTCTCTATATATATGACAGTTTCCCAAGTTGGTATGTAGTCAAGTAAAAGGGTCCAAGAGAAAGACAAGACTCTTGAAGGAGCCGGACTCTTCAAAAAGGTATTGAAAAACCACTTCCTCCTCCCCCGTAACACCCCCATCTACCAAAAACAAATCTTCCAAGAAAGTATAGCAAAACTTTCCTGAAAAAACTCCACCCTCTTCCGGACACCACTTCCACCAATCCATCCCTTCCCCCACTTCCACCCCAAGAAGTCCAACCTTAAGGCTTTGGACTAGATTATTCTCCCTAACCCTTACCCCTCCATTACTTATTGGTTGACATACTTTCTTCCATTTCACCCAACAAATTTTTCTACAGCCTACGACTCACCCCATATGGGTGTGCCTGCTCTAATATTTTAGGTAGTGCCTGCTCTAAAGTTTTCTTCTGATATGTTAAAATTTGTCTTAAAAACATCATGTGCAAATTTTTCATAAAAACACTTTGGTAAATATTAGTAAACTCTTACTAGTTGACGAAAACTATGATATAATAGCGAACTCACGATTCTTTTTACGTTACTAGTGCTTTATGAATTTGTGATTCTACATAATTTTTTGATTTCACGATAATTATTTGCATGTTGCGATATTTGTTGGTTTTAAAAAGATAATTTACGTTTTCATTGTTGTTTGATGAACAACTTTTTATACCTCTACATGAGTTTGTTGTTTTTCGTCCAGATTCATCTATTTAAAAAAATTATTTATGCTTTATTTAAGAGATAAAATGTTAAATTAGTATTACTTTAATGATATTGTATTATCTATATATGTTATTTTAATATTAGATAAACTCTAATGAGTTAAAGAGTCGAGTTTGTGAGTCGAATTTACCTAGGCTAAACGAGTTAATATAGACACTCGAGTTTAACAACTTTGTAAGATCTTTTATGATTTGCTGGAAAAGGCTGAGACTAGTTTTGTTGTTGGGTAAGAGTAAAAATTATACTCAATCAATATTTTATTATAAGTCACGATTGATATTTTCACAAATATTGGAAAATATAATTAATTTTATCCTAAAAGAGAAATTATAAATTATTTTACAAAATTATATCTTTTTAATGACATGGGAAAAAGAGATTAAATGAATTACAAGAAGAAAAGTAATAAGTAATAAAAAGTATAATAAAAAAATATTAATATTTTTTTATATCGTAAAGTGTCATATAATAAAACAGAACCCCTAAAAGAAATATAATAAAACACAATATAATAAAACCACCAAGGAAGTATGAGGTATGTGCATATGCTATATTCAATAGGCTCTTTAAATGTAACTTAAGTATTAAAAATAATAAATTATTTTTGAACAAGTCAAAATGAGATATATAATAGAACAAAAAAGTGAGTCCATCTAACGCAAGATGTGCCACAAAGACTAAAAGATTTTTACAACATTCACAATCAACGAAAGTAACAAAAACAGCATTGAAAATAATAAGTTGTAAACCCAAACATCTACTCTCAATATGCCATTAAAAAAATATATTTAACCCAAATAATGATTTGCATTATCCAAACCAACCGAGTTAAGCTTACGAGGACGCACTCTCTTCTTTTCCTCACAACCACCAGTTTACTTATTTAAAGTATGAATAACAAAATAATAAATTCTTTAAATAATATAGTAATTAAAACAATTTAGGGTGAATTAAGTAAATGGTCCCTATAAATATTCAAAATTTTGTTTTTTGTCCTTACAAAATAAAATCACACTTTTTAGTCCTTGTGGCATTTTCCTTTAACATTTTAGGGACCGAAAATGCTGATGTAAAATTTTCACAGGGACTAAAAATGTTGATGTAAAATTTTACAGGGACTAAATTTTTTTATAAGGACAAAAAAGTGCGATTTTATTTTGTAGGAACTAAAAATGAAATTCTGAAAATATATAGGGACCATTAACCCTTAAATTATTATTCCAAAAAGACCAAATTATTTATATTGAATTTTTTTCAAAAATTTATATTTATATGAAATTAAAAATTGTATTATTGTTCCCTCAATAACAAACATGAGATAATTATTACCAGAACAAACATGAGATAATTTTTTTTCTTTGTATAGAAACAAAATGTGATTTTCCTAAAAAAAAATAAAATAATATCCACAAATAAAAACACCGCAGAGATCTGACTTGGCAGGAAAAAAAAAACAAG
>Ga0228710_1009796_pt1 | contig 13115 bp, 11 predicted proteins | sample MedpolnodulmetaG_FD_177995 | JGI IMG/M metagenome (GOLD analysis project Ga0228710, IMG submission 177995) | Root nodule microbial communities from Medicago polymorpha collected in Santa Monica, California, United States - pink nodules | ecosystem: Host-associated > Plants > Roots > Nodule...
AAAGCTCATTTGGTAAGTTGGGATGTATGTTGTCTTCCGAAGATGCATGGTGGTCTTGGTTTCAAGCGGCCTCATCATATGAACGAGGCATTCCTTATGAAGATGATATGGAATCTTATCAAGCAACCAGATAAGCTCTGGTGTAGAGTTCTTTACAGTAAGTACGGTAGAAATAATGATCTTAATAACAATATTAGCTCCCAACCTTATGACTCTCCCCTGTGGAAAGCAATTGTAGGAATCTGGGATGATTTTAAGCGTCATGTTATTTGGCAAATTGGGGATGGGAGAAGTACTAACTTTTGGCTCGATAAGTGGGTCTCGAGTAATACTTCTCTCTTCTCTTCTGCTAATCAATCTTATGTGGATACTACTATTTCAGTCAAGGATGCTCTTAATACCTCTGGTGAATGGGATCTAAATTTTTTGATCGATAACTTGCCTGTGGACATTGTTAACCAGATTTTAGCCCTTCCAACCCCTTCTGATTTTGATGGTCCAGACACTGTAGGATGGGGAGGAACTAGCACTCTCCAGTTTACTGTCCAAAGTGCTTACAATTTGCAGCAAGAGACCTCTTTGGCTGTGGGAGGTGATTGGAAGACATTATGGAACTGGAAGGGTCCCCATCGTATCCAAACATTTATTTGGTTGGCCGCTCATGGAAGGATCCTTACCAATTATCGTTGTAGCAAGTGGGCGGTTGGTATCTCCCCTACTTGTCCTTGTTGTGCGAGAGAGGATGAAACAATCATTCATGTCCTTCGTGATTGTGTGCACGCCACTCAGGTATGGCTCAGACTTGTTCCGTCTAATTACATAACTAATTTCTTCTCTTTTGATTGCAGGGAGTGGATTTTTAACAACCTTAATAAAAAAGGGATTGGAGATAATCCTGCTACTTGGCAGACTACTTTCATGACAACATGTTGGTATTTGTGGAATTGGTGAAACAAATCTATTTTTGAAATAGGATTTCAAAGACCATGCAATCCAACACTGGTAATTCAAAAGTTTACTAGAGAAATAGAAGACAATACAAAGCTGGTGCATAAAAGTCCGCATCAAAAGGAAACTATATACATCGGTTGGGTGCGACCTCAGATTGGTTGGGTTAAGCTTAATTGTGATGGTGCTTGGAAGGGATCTGGTACTCTTGCAGGGTTTGGAGGGCTTCTTCGAGACTCTGATGGCAGATGGATGAAAGGCTACTTCAAGAAGATTGGAATGTGTGATGCTTTTCATGCTGAAATGTGGGGCATGTACCTAAGTTTGGACTTGGCGTGGAGGGAGAATACCACTCATCTTATAGTGGAGAGTGACTCAAAAGTTTTGGTCGACATGATTACTGAAAATTGCAATTTTGGTGGAACAACTCCTACCTTGGTCAAGCGTATTCGACAACTTTTGAGTTTGAGTTAAACTGTCAAAATTACCCATATTTAGCGTGAAGGCAACAAAAGTGCATTGGCTTGCTAATTTCAGCATTTCGATGGATTCTCTAGATTTTCATATTCTGGAGAATCCCCCTAGTGAGCTTCAGAGTCTTTTGTTTGATGATTTTTCTAGGGCTTGCATGCCTAGGAACGTCCGTTTAATTTCTTAGTTTTCTTTCTCTTTGGGCTTTGGCCCTCTTTTGTAAAAATATATATATATATATATATATATATATATATTTAAATAAGTAAAAATTTAATAAACTTAAATTAATAAAAAGATTAACCAATAGTTAAAGTAGCTTAAAGTTGTGTATTAGTATGTCCCCTTGAGCTTAGCTCAGTTGGTAAGAACAATGTATAATATATATGCAAGGTCCGGGGTTCGAATCCCGGAAACCACCAAAAAAAAGTTGTTTATTAGTATGTATGAACTGGTCAACGACGATGCTTAAAAAGGAACAATTAAATAATAAATAAATGTATATAGGTGGAAAAAATATGTGGGATACTTTCTACGAGAGGAGGGATATATATGCCTAAATTTTGAAAATAGAGATATTAAAACTTAATTTTTTTAAAATAAAAAAACCAAAAGTAAATTTGAACCTGATTTTTTTTTTCTTACCCATTAACAAAGTTGCTAAAACTCTGATCTTTGCATATCGCAATGTCAATATCAAGTGAGTCATGCCTGAAATGTGCATTTAAGCCTACTTTAAATGGTCTAAAGAACTTCTCTCGTTACCATAGAAAAAATTTATTTGGATATATCAAAATTGAACTAAAAAAAAAATTGAAATATCAAATATCAAGGAGAAGGAAAGAATGGCAGAGAGACATGAACCCTCAAAAGGATAAAACAAAAAAACCAACGTCGTTGCTGTTGTGTGATGTGTCTACCTGAAAACCAAAACTAATGCTTTGTTTAACCTCACCATACCAAGATGCCATTTGTTCTTCTTCATCATCCTTGTAACTCAACCTTATGCTTCTTTAGCTTCAACTCTACCAAACAACTATCTCATACACCTCACAAATTTTGTTCTTTTCCTAATATTGTTCTTTCCACTCCTCATGGTTCAATTGTTTCTAAGAAAGTTTCTATTTTGAGTAATACCCAGTTCAAGTTTTGCTCTAAAAATGGTGGGTTTGATGAGGTTTCAAGTGATTTAGCTGGAGAAGCCATTGATGATGAAATTCAAGTTGAGTTGTTGAACAAGCCTTCACCTGTTTTGGAAGTTGAGATGGAACAAGAGAAGCCTTCTGAAGAGGAAGCTTTGGCACCTTTTTTTAAGTTTTTCAAAGGCAGTAAAGATTATGTGAAGGAGGTTGAAGAAGATAATGAGGTATTAGAATTGGAAGTTTCTGAAGAAAAAGATAATGTGAGTGATGAGGTTGAAAAAGAAGATGAAGAAAAAGAAGTAGGAGAAGATAAGAAGGTTAATGTTGAGTACTATGAGCCAAAACCTGGTGATTTTGTGGTTGGTGTTGTTGTTTCAGGTAATGAAAACAAGCTTGATGTAAATGTTGGAGCAGACTTACTAGGTACAATGTTAACCAAGGAAGTACTTCCTTTGAATGGTAAAGAAATGGATCATTTATTATGTGATGTGAACAAGGATGCAGAGAATTTTACGGTTCAAGGGAAGATGGGAATTGTAAAGAATGATGAAGTAATGAGTGGAGTATCAGTGCCAGGAAGGCCTGTTGTAGAAACTGGAACCATTTTGTTTGCTGAGGTTTTAGGTAGAACACTTAGTGGTAGACCATTGATTTCTACTAGAAGGCTTTTTCGCCGGATTGCTTGGCGTCGAGTGAGGCAGGTTTTTATCTTTCTTTCATTCCTTTTTACTCCTATCCAATGTTTACTTTAGTAGATGTTCTAAGTTTTTAGCTTCCGTCTTTAATTTATGACTTATGAGTCGGATTAAGTAGTTTTGATGACTAGTTTGAAGAGTTTATTATTTAGCAAACAGTAGTTTTGGTTCCAAATATACACATGAGATCATATTTGTTCTCCATTTATGAGCAATGCCAAATTGGCTTTTCAATGGTGATTAATGTATCCAATTTTTGGCCCTGTTTGGATAAACGTTTATCATAAAGCGTTTATGCATAAGCTGTTTCTATAACAAAAGCTAAAATAAAGTCAAATTGTTTTCATATAAGCTATAAACTATTTTCTTAAGTTATCCTGAAGGGCTTATGGACATGTCATTAGCTGTTTACATAAGCTCTCCCAAACAGTCTAACAAGTGCTTATGACAGTAGAAACTTAAATAAGTTAATCCAAAGAGGCCCTTTGTCTTTCAAGGGCCAGATTGAATTGTTTTAGCTTCTGGCCAGTTTGATGGCTAAAATTTGACTTGAAGGATCAATTTGATGTTTTATATTAAAATTTCGATATTATAAATCAAGGACTTGAATGACTTGGTCTATATGCATCGAGGACCAAAAATGACATCTACTGTTGTTTGTCATTTCACATCAAAATGGTAGGAAAATGTTTCATCATACTTATATATACTGAAAATTTAGTAAAAAAGGAAATGTAAGTTATCTAATAGCAAAATTGATGTCCATTATCTTATAAATGCTCCGTTATCACTGTTAGTAATCTTAACTCTGTAAAGTCTGATGACATAATTCTAATGCTGGTGAGATTTTAATCTGATCTTTTTAATGTTTGGGGCAGATACAACAGCTCAATGAACCTATCGAGGTTAGAATTACAGAGTGGAATACTGGCGGCCTGCTAACAACGATTGAGGTCTTTCCCATTTACTTGAAGTTCATGTTCCTATGTCATTATTTGAGTAAATGCATTATTTCTTCATGAATTCGGATGTGTAGGGTTTACGAGCTTTCCTACCCAAAGCTGAGCTTGTGACAAGAGTAAATAGCTTTACTGAATTGAAAGAAAATGTAAGTTTCAGTTTTGGAACGTTATTCTTGCCAAGGACAAAAAGAAAATCTTAACAGTGCAGTTACTTACCTTATAATCTCTTGCTGATACTTGATCGTGATGATGTAGGTGGGACGTCGTATGTATGTAGAAATTACTCGAATAGATGAAGCTAAAAATTCTTTGGTGCTTAGTGAAAAGGAAGCTTGGGTTAGTATTCAAATCTATGTCTATTTCCTATTTTTCGTTGCTTTTTTGCATCGATGTTTTGAGTATCTAGGTCTTGTTTTTTTCCTTTTTATCGTCTGAAATTCCTGCTGTGTGAAATGACGTACAGGACAAAGCATATCTTCGTGAAGGGACACTTTTAGATGGAACCGTAAAAAAGATCTTTCCATATGGAGCACAAATTAAGATTGGAAAAACTAACAGAAGGTGAGTGATTTCTCGGTTATAGATAACAAGCCCTTGAAAATATAACTCAATTTGAGTTATTTTCGATGGATGATGGAAAATGTAGATAATGCACTAGGTAAATCAGGCGGCACACCACCATACAGACGTTTTCCCAACTTCAAAACGATTGTTAAACTTTGAATTTGGTGGAATTGTTCTGAGCTGCATTAACTCTAATGAAATAAACTGGCCCATCATTGTTATCTATATAGTGGGTTGCATCTATGTTTCCTTTCCATTTATTGGCTGCTGTAATTGCATCTAAAACTTTTTTAATGTGCTCAAGTATCATTTTGCTTTCTGCATGAGCCCTTGGGGATATGCAGTTGGTTTGGTATCAGGAATCTTTTCATTATCATAAGATTAATGTTTTAAAAACCGGAATAGAACAAACCTGTCAGTTGTAGTGGTTGAATCAGGAACCAGTTAGGTGCCTGATAGATTTCAATAGCCCTTTTTGTTTGGCATCCTCAAGACCTAAATCCCTGCTTCGCTGCAAATGAGTTGTTCTGATCCTACTATCTCCTATGAGACAAGGTAAACCCCGACCCCGAATAGTATGGTTTGGTTTGTTCAATGGGACGGATCCAGTTGTGAATGCCCTACTTGCTTTTTATCTACAACAATTCTAGCATTTTATTGTTTTCAACCCAAAATGAGAAATTTGGTCTAATTTTTTAGGTATGGTGTTAAAATTGATGAAGTTAACAAATATATAAAGTGCATCAACCCTTGTTACTGCATAATTTTCTTTACTATCTTTGTTTCTATCATGGTATTAGTATTCACGTTCAGATATGCATCCTACTACCTTATCGTTGTTATGGCTACATTGCTGTTAATAGGCTTATATGTATCATGTGCTGCAACTTTTAATCTGCAAGATTTCTATATCAACATCATAAGTTTTAATTGTTAATTTTGGATTAAACCTGTCTATATTTTATCAAGCTGACATTGCAAATGAACATGTTGGATTCCTTTCAGTGGGTTGCTGCATGTTTCAAATATCACTCGAGCTGAAGTTACTTCTGTCAGCGACGTACTCTCCGTTGATGAGAAGGTTAAGGTTCTTGTTGTGAGGTCAATGTTCCCCGATAAAATCTCTCTGAGGTAATTGATTATCGACTTTAACTTCCTTTTGTAATTGTTGGGTGTATCAAGTCTTTCTGGGTTAATTGGCCTTGTTTGGTTAACATAAACAAATGAGTGAGGTAGCTTGAGACATGTAAATGCACAAAATTTATTCACCTAACATGAAAATCCTCCAAGATTCAAAATTTGATTCATACGTGGTCGAGCTCTAAGAACGGTTCTTCTACAGGAACAATGTTTTTAGCATTAAAAATAAGTCTTTTTAGCAGAACCAACAATATTGATGTTGTTGATGACAAGTTGCTTTTCTTACCACGCAGCATTGCCGACCTTGAAAGTGAACCTGGACTTTTTCTTTCAAATAAAGAGGTATTTATTTATTTGTTATTATCCTATTAAAACTTCTTCTATGGATTTAGTTGTATTGAATTCTTATTCATATTTCGGCCATACAGAGAGTATTTATGGAGGCTGATATGATGGCGAAGAAATATAAACAAAAGCTACCTCCTCATATTGTCTCTACAAAATTAGGACCCTTACCAACTAGTGCTTTGCCTTTTGAAAATGAAGCACTTTATGCAAACTGGAAGTGGTTTAAGTTTGAAAAATGATGATGAAGACACAATAGCATGAAAGAAACTGTTCACTGAGACAAGCTCAATTCAGAGAACCTTATGTTGCATGGCTCACCAGTCCCATGACGGACATGCCGTTTAAGAAGAAAATATGAAGAGCCTCCTTGACCTCGAGTGGTGAAGATTTTTTGATGCTGTCATTGTTCTCCTATGTTGTTTGGGCACATAAAGATCATGGGCTATAAAGTATTTGGTGAAAAGAATCACAGTAATTCACTTTCATTCTTTTATTTCCCCTTTAAATTTCTTTCTTATTGCCATTTCTTTTAGTTTCTTCCCCTCCATTTTAGGTGTCATATTATAGATAGATTCATATAGTTGGATGTAAATTCTGAGGGTAAACTATAGTAATTTAATTTTGATTTTTTCTCAGAGAAGCGTCTTACACTATCGTCTAGTTTCGTGTCGAGGCTTGACCTTTTAAGTCACAAGATTCGTTAAATGATGTTGTAACTCATTGTGAACTGCTAGTGTAAAAGTTTTGCCATGTGAAAGTTCAAAATTTAATCCAAGTTGTAATTGTAATCACGTCCATTCACTGAAATTTTGATATTTTTTCTCATCTTGAATTTTTCCTTGCCTTTTTCTCCGTTGTGAAGGAAAAGGTGCAACTTATTTGGGCTTCTTTCCTTATGAGGTGACATATTTTCAAAGGAGGTACTGACTAGTGATGTATATTGTTACCATTTTATGATGATCGATAATTAGATTCTACTAAATGCAATTGTAAAATCACTCTTCCAATATTTTAACCGAGTTCAGGTATGCTCCTGTACCTTTCTCTCTTGAGTCGTTACTAAAACCCTAATTTCTTCTCCTTCATCCACTAAAGAAGGATGATTTTGGGTCTTTTTTTTAAACCCGAAATCACTCCTTTAACTCGTTTTTCTCTTTTCCTTTTTTTTGAAATAAGTGATTTTCACATCTATTTTGTTTGTATTTTGTGATTTCGCCGTCTTAGTGCGATGTTGGTTTGTTCGTCGTCTGCGGCGCTTTTTGTATTTTTTGTTTCGTTCAAGTATTTGTTTGATCCATATTTTCATATCAGCTTTGATCCAGTGCAGATCCAATCAATGACTTTGGCGGTGTCGTCCACGTTGCAGATTCATAGACATGGATATTCTGGATACTTGAATGTAGTCATAAGTGTAGGCTTTTGTACTTTGCCGTTTTATGCTATTAACTTGAATGTTGTGAGTTTGTTCGCAGATTCATCATTTTTGTTTTTAGCAAATTTGCATTGTATCGATTTACTCTATCAATTTGAATAAATGAATATATTTATTTCTGTCAAAAAAGAAAAAACTGTAACGACTGAATTGAAAAGTAAGACATCAGATGTTTGTCGAAATTGTCGCGGTTACACGGTCATAAAATGATATGAAGCTTGAACTTCAAAATTATATGAAGCTTGAACTTCAAAATTATACTTTTTTAATTTATTTTTAGGTGTTAAAAAAAAATTGAAGGATTAAGGTATTCATAATTATTCTTAGAACCAGCACGTTTCCGAAATTATAATATACTTATCATAATATCTTTAGTTTTATAACTAGAGCTTATATTTTTTATTTTAGACCACCAGAATAGTTTTTTAAGACCACATCAAAAATATCTTTATAAAAAAATAGCACGACAATAAAACTTTCTTAAAACAATATCTAATTGAATTATTGAGTTAAAAGATCAAGTTGCTTCTCATTTTTAACGGTTTCCCTATTCACCAAACACACATCAAACTGAAATTAAAAAAATAAGATAAATGACCAAAAATGAATGTTAACCAAAATATGAAACTCAAACAAACTGTATCCAAAGCCTGCACTTTGGCCATCCTCGACTGCACCCTCCCAATCAACGTGACTCATTACTTGCAAAAAATACATATGTAGAATGAAATTAACTCCCAGACCCCAAAAGCTCAACCAGTTCAAGTCTCAATTCACACCCAACTCTAGTTTTGCTTGTTGTGTGGATAAAAACACAAGACACAAACAGCTCAATTGAACGACAATGACAATCTGACGACTATTTAAGTATGACAATATCCAAAGACATGGGCTGTAAAAACATCGTCCACAACCTTGTCGGATTGCATAGTAGTATAAAATATGAATAAAGAATTCTCAAGCAGAGGATGCAGGCTCTTCAACTTTTTTATCTGCGTCTGCCTTACTTGCCTCTGATGCAGATTCTTTCTCTCCAGTTTTTTCCTCAGACTTCTCTTCATCTTTCTTCTCTGCATCAGCAGCCTTGTCTTCAACAGTCAATTTCTCAACAAGAACAGCTGCTGCAGATGCATCCTGGTCATCCACTTGCTTCTGGGACTCGGCAACTTCTTGGAATGTTTCCATAAAGCTTTTGCAATCTGACAGCACAGAAAAGGTAAGTTTACACAGAATATGGCAAACATATCAATATTTTGATATTTGTGCATGTTATGTTGCAGAACTACTATATACTCCGTCCAAACAGAGCACATGCAGATGATTATATAGATTGTGCAGACTATGCAGTGGATAATTGGAAGAAATGAAACATTTTGGATACCAACACTGACTACAAGTATGCACTGAATCCTTAACTGAAGTGGAGGGGGGGTAACCTTTACAGTAAGGTTAACTAAACTGCTAAAGCAGTTTTCTATCCAACTTGCAAACAGGTAAAAAGTTATCTTAAAATCGGTCAGAGCACTAATGAGCACAGAACTACAACCAACGATTTATTTTAACTGAGTTAAAGTAAATTAAAGCACACAGTGCGCTCATGTAGCTGTGATCTTAAATATTAGCTGAAGATGTTCAGAAACAGCATGCGACAGCCATTGCAGTGAAAAAATGAAAGGAAATTCAGAATAGTGAGTTATCTATCATATGCTAGGAAATTTTAATTGTGCCATCATATCGCGGGCGGTATGATATTCTAAAACTTACGAATACTCAGAATCTGAGATATCCATCACATATGATATGCAGTGCTCAAATTCGTAAGGGCTGGTTAAAAAGCTGTTATTCAGAATTTCATCTATAATAATAAATTACACACTGAACACACAACATTAAAATCTACTATTGATAAATAAAGTTGTTTGACTAAGGTCAGATGTGCATTTTAAATCTGAAAGACAGTGTGATTCAGTCTTCTACTATGAGCCAGTCATATAAAAATGCTTAAAACATATTAAAAAGATTTTAAATATGTATTGTGAAGTTCATATTTAAAGTGAGGCAATCCAAATTATGCCCTGTACTTTCTTCAACAACTTAATTGTTCTAAGAAACACTCTTTCAAACCAGAAACATGTCTAGATATCTAATACCTTCACTAAATGACACTGTGTAACAAAAATGATTTATCCTATGGCAACTATGCAGAAGGCCAAACATCAAAATGAACGGCGGGTGTGATGCCAAGTGAAACAGGTCAAATTCAATAAGCCCAATAAGTTGAGTCTACGAAATAGTACAAACACAAATTCACAGTATAGTCGAGTAAGCAAGATGAATGTCCCTTAACTATAATTATAATATGCCCAAGATTATATAACATTACATAATACAGATCAATTTCTCAGCTCGTTGGGAAAATAATTGAAAATTTTGCAAGGCATGTGTTTTTCCAGATCTCAAGCAACTTTAGAAATATAAATCATACACACAAATCCTCATGTTTCAAGGAGACAGTAGGTCAAGAACAATACATTTGTGCTTAGATAATTCTAAGTTCAAATTGAGGAAACAAATCAAAAATCAATTAATCATAATCAAAACTAACCAACTTTATCTAACAGTGAATCACGAAATTCAAATAAATCAATCTAACTATAAAACCACAAAACATATATCATGTAAACATAAACACATGAAAATGCAGCTCGAAATCGCGTACTTACTTTCAATTGAAGGAAACCGAATGCAGAAAAGCTCATCCTTAAGTTCACCATCAGCAAAATCCCTAGCATGCCAAACACACGATTTCTCATTCCCAGCATGCTCTTGAACACTCATCGTAGGTATAACTACATCACAATAAAAAAGAACAACAATCTCAGACTCAATCACAAAACAAATACAGAATATCAGTAAAATCAATCACAAAATCAAAACACATACTGAGATGATTAGCACAGATCTTGAGTGTCTTCGATTGCCTCATGAGAAGCCTCACTTTACCAGTAACCTTATGCTTCAGGAACTTGACCGTACCAGCACCTCTCTCCTTCCACTGATTTCCATCTTTATCGAAACGGTAAAGCTTCGATTTGCTGCGATGAATGAAAAACAATAAGCGATGTAAAATAAAACCCTAAAATCGAAGGTGAAAAAAGGAAAAGTAAAGTACGTACAGATCTAGAATGGATTCTTCGTCTTCTTCACCGGTAGTGACGGCAACTTCTTGGAGTTGGACGATCGGTGCGACTTGTGCTCCTGTATCTTCGTCGTCACCGACGGCGGGTGCTTCCTCCTCTTCGCGGTGCTCAGGATCGGCCATGTTCTAGAGAGAGAGAGAGAGAGAAAGGGTTTGAACTGTAAAGTAGTGCCGCTAGGGTTTAAAAAGTGTTGGGAATCTATGGGATGTAATGTTAGTGAGTGAGAGTGGAGTTTGGTGTCTAGTGCTGTATATAGGGATGTGGGATCGACTTAATGTCCAATTTGATTTTTCAAAATTTTCTACTAATCCAGTTTAGTCCACGCAAAACATAATGAAAATTATTGTTGACACATTTGATAGGATTAAAAACACGAATAAATTACTCAAATGTCCCTCGGCAGTTAACTGTCGAATTGGATTGAAACTGGCTGTAGTTAACTACCGAGGAAAACCTCGGCAGTTAACTGCCGAAGTTCTGTTACAGGAACAGACCAGACATAGGAGTTTCCAAAACTCCATTGTTACGTTTATTGTTCTCCTAGGTGTGATTTTCAGCCATTCCAAGACAATTTCAATCACAAAAACAAGTAAGTTTTTTGAATCTTATAGCAATGTTGTCTTGTGGTTGAATTGTTAGTTTAGGTTTTGATCGCCAATTTTTTTATGTAAATATGTCTCAGAATCAGAATCAAGGTAACGTTCAGGGTGATGACAAGAAGACAGAAAAATCACCTATGACATGTCACAGAATTGTCTGTGATGGTTCCGAAAAAAAGAAGGGTTCGAAGTTGCCGGTGTACAATCAGTCGAGGTTGAGGAGGAGCGGAAGGACATGTTATTTTGGTCCTCAGCCAAAAGAAGGTGCCACAGGGACAGTAGCGGGCAACCCAATTGACTTGTGTGACGAGGAAGAATGAATGTAATGGCTTCTAATGCCTAATTGTTTTGAATTTTTTTTTATGTTTTCTTTTTGTGTCGCGCGCATTTTTCTTGACATTATGGTACTTTAAATAAAATCGCGTTTTGAATAATTTAGATTAAAAATCGCGTATTGAATAATTAAAATTGCGTATTGAATAATTTTGATTAAAAATTGCGTATTCGAATAAACACTAATTAAGTTCAACATGAATTCGATTAAAAGTTGCGCAATGAATAAATAAATTCGAAAAGTGGTAAATTCATTACATTCAGAAATATTCCTTCCAACTACAACAATTATCTTACCACTGAATGGGGTAAATTCAAACTTGCTAAGCAGCAGCACTCCAACATTCGTCCGTCATTTCTATTGTTTCATTCAAAAGATTAAATTATCGTTAGTCTTGGTTTAAATGACGGTATTCAAGTGTCAAAAGAATGAGGTCCAGTCCTTGAAACTTCAATACCTTCATCTAAAGCAAACTAACAAGAAATAATCTTTTGAAAGGAACAATATAAATGTCGGTCGAATGTTGAGTGTTGCCGTTTAACAAGTTTGAATTACCTCATCCAGAGGAAGATAATTGTTGTAGTTGGAAGGTGCATTCCCTACCAAATCACGATCTTCTGGCGGAATCAGACACTTGATAATATCTTCAGTTGACCTCAGCAACGTTACCCGCATATCTATCCACTGGAACATGCTATGCTCCCAAAACACGCTCTTCACGTTTTTGTCGTTCGTTAATTCCACCCAAGTGAATGATACTCTCCCCTCGTCGAGCGTTGGACGTTTATACCGAACGGATTCCACTCTCCTTGTGTCTCTGGGGTTGACTCCTTGGTTGAATTCATTAAGTTGATCCTTGAGACCTCTTAATGTTACACCAAGGCACCGAACCTTCAACCTCTGAGGTTCTTCGCAGTTTAATTGTGCATGAACGTCGATCCACCCGGCCATTATTTCAAATCTACACAATAAGAAATTGAAAACAATCAATGAAAAACTCATTCAAACATTTCATCAAACACTTAGAGTGTAAATTATACATAAACCCTAAAAATAAAAAAAATAAACCTAAAATGTTTTACCTAAAAAAAAACATAAAAATAATAAAAACACCCTAAAATATTTTACCTAAAAAATACATAAAAATAATGTAAAATATAATAAAATTATTCAACTTATATCTACTCTTAAAATAAATCATATACTCTTCTTACATGTAATTCTACTTAAAAACTAAAATAAAAAAATAAATATAAAATTCCTTGCAAAGAGAAGCATTA
>Ga0228710_1009797_pt1 | contig 13115 bp, 10 predicted proteins | sample MedpolnodulmetaG_FD_177995 | JGI IMG/M metagenome (GOLD analysis project Ga0228710, IMG submission 177995) | Root nodule microbial communities from Medicago polymorpha collected in Santa Monica, California, United States - pink nodules | ecosystem: Host-associated > Plants > Roots > Nodule...
TAAACAAAAAAAAAAAAAAAAAAACACTCACAAATAAGGTGGAATGTTTTCCTCTCTTTTTCTCTCTTCCTCTTCTCTCAAAGTCTTCCCCTCCCACTCCATTCAAAATGGTTGCAAAAATTTAACTAATAAATATAAGCTTTGGAAAAACTAAAGTTAAATAACAATAATACTTTCCTGCACGATCAGAAATAGTAAGTTAAAAGAAACATATAAAACACCATGTAAAAACTAGAATAACTTTTGAAAAGATTATTGCAAGGCAGCCTTCAAATAGGACGTGGCCACTAACCTCAATTTCGGTCAAAACTTGATGTTATCACCAAACTTTATGTAAAAAAATACAAAAAATCTACAGTAAACTAAAACAATTCACTCCTCACATTAGGACACTGCCAAAAACATCTGTAATAATCAACGAATCCTAATAATATATCATGGGGATTGACCTTTTCTAATTGTACTCATGAAGACCATGTAATCATAGCTTAACACTAGATTTAGTTGTTATTTTACTAAAACAGTAGATTATTAGTTGGAGCATCTAATCTAATTAATTTATTCTGAATGAGTGTAACAAACTCTACACCGTCAAATTCCACCCCGCTTAAAAAAAAAAATAGTAACATTGTACACCAGAACAATTGAACCTTCCTTTAGTTTGGAGCATAAAGTGAATTGTCTGTTTGTAATGAGAATGCTTAAACATTACTACTTTAATGACAATACTAGTTAACGAACTGGTCTTCTAGGGCCACATTATCTCATCTAATAATTAAGCTTTTACCCCTTTAAAAACCCATTGAACTCATCTTTGATTTCCACAGATAGCAACAGCTAAAAAATAATCAAAGTACTCTTAATTGACATGGCTGTCATGGTTACATTCTTGAATTTGATTATCATGTTTTCAGTGGTTTCTACAGGAAAATCACTCAGCTTAAACTACTATGAAAAATCATGCCATGATCTGGAGTATATTATTTTGAAGACTGTGAAGGATGCTACTGCTAGGGACAAAACTGTTCCAGCAGCACTTCTTCGAATGCACTTCCATGATTGCTTCGTTCGAGTATTGCTATATTGAACTCCTTTCTTCATGACATTGTTTTTTTTTTTCTGTTTCCTTTTCCCGCACACCATCTATAAATTTGATTATTCATTTGAATGTGTCGTTTTTTTCCTATACTTTTGAAGGGGTGTGATGCATCTGTGCTGCTAAATTCAAAAGGAAAAAACAAAGCAGAAAAGGATGGACCGCCAAATATTTCATTGCATGCATTCTATGTCATTGATGAAGCAAAGAAAGCATTAGAAGCTAAATGCCCTGGTGTAGTTTCTTGTGCTGATATTCTTGCTCTCGCAGCAAGGGACGCAGTTTTTCTGGTAATAAAACAAAGCCAAGAGCCAAAGCTCTCTTTCATTGAGACTCTGTTATGTTGTTTACTTTAGAATTGAAATATGTAGATATGGTAACTTGTATTTGTAAGTTTTAACTGATAACTGATGGTACATCTATGTATATTCTACAGTCTGGAGGACCTAAATGGAATGTTCCAAAAGGAAGAAAAGATGGAAGAACATCTAAGGCCAGTGAAACAAGACAATTACCAGCACCAACATTCAACATATCACAGCTGCAGCAAAGCTTCTCACAAAGAGCATTGTCTATGGAAGACTTGGTAGCTCTGTCAGGTAAGCTATTCCTAAAGTTAAAAACCTTCAAAATTTCATCTTTTTTCATGCTTTCATTTATATCTTGATGGAGTTTAAAGTAACATGTTTTGACCCATATGTAGGAGGGCATACCTTAGGCTTCTCTCATTGCTCATCTTTCCAGAACAGAATCCAAAACTTTAATGCTACGCATGATGTGGACCCTTCATTACATCAATCGTTTGCAACAAAACTAAAATCAATTTGTCCGTTGAAAAATAGGGCCAAAAATGCTGGCACCACTATGGATCCTTCTGCAACAAATTTCGATAATACATATTACAAGTTGATCCTCCAACAAAAAGGCTTGTTTTCTTCTGATCAGGCTTTGCTTGACAGCCCAAAGACTAAGCAATTGGTTTCTAAGTTTGCCGCCTCACAAAAGGCTTTCTTTGATGCTTTTGCCAAGTCCATGATAAAAATGAGTAGTATCAATGGTGGGCAAGAAGTTAGGAAGGACTGCAGAAAGATCAATTAGAAAGCCTTAATTTAGTTGAAGTTAATTATGATATTCCAGACAAATTATTGTGTGAAAAGTGGTGAATCACATTTTGAAGATGGTAATAAAATTGTGTGTTTTCATTTATAGAGATATGTATTCTTTTTTTGTTTTTTAAGAAGCAGAGATATGTATTCTTATATCAGTGTTATAAAAATTCAAGCTTGTCTTGGCAAATCAATTTAGAAATATAGTTATAAGTAGTCTTAACTCTCAAGTAACAAGTCAAAAAAGGTTTCGTTCAGCCCACGAGCCCTGCTTCTCAAAGTGGTGATTTTCGATTTTTCATGGGAAAAAGTAAGATATCGGTCTTGTCAAGAACATGGCCAACAAATGTTTGCTACCATAGGCTATTATTTGAGATAACAGTTAACAATGCAAAACTCAACTCCATTAAAAAAACAATGCAAAACTCAACATTTGAAAACGATTCAAAAAAGTCGTAAGGGTTTTAAGCGTTACCATTTGATAGCACAGCAAATATCAACATTGTAAAATCTTTTCAGTTACTGTATAATAAAATACCTAGTGATTCCGAAGAGCAAATCAAATCAAGCCCAAATATAATTTTTAAAGCAGTTGAAATAAATGATGCTAGAAAACTCCTTAATGCGTACCAAACCATCCCATCCAAAAAGTTTGCTGCTTGGTAGTTGCTACCATGTTTTAACATCAAGCAACGATGAAATAAAAAGGAATTAGGTATGTTTTTTCTTCATCAAATGTATATATAGCATGGAAGTACGATATCCATTTTAGGAGGTATTATTTTAAGACAATCAAGTTCTATTCTATTGCTTGATATACAAAAAAAAAACAGATAGCAGCAACATCGCCTAAAAATACAGACACTCCTAAATTTTATCATAAAACTTGGAGGTACCTCAAGAATCATCTTTCAATGTTAGAGCTATCTCCACTAATTGAATGTTTCCACTTAGCTGAGAAGCCTTGAAGGATGGTAGGATAGAAAATCCATCAAGAAGCTTGAGACACTTCAACCCCCATTTTCGCATCAAGAACTCAATAAGGTGATGCCCACTGCAAAAGGTTACATGGCTAAGTTAAGAAAATATTAAAAAAATAAATAAAAAATAAAAACTTATAAGATGCAGAATGAAAAGTAAAGACAAAATTGTTTCACAAGTTTTGAGCATCACTGAGAATGAAAAGTACCTTCTATTATGGTATGAGGTTATAAAAATTGATCCAGGTGAATTTTGGAGCAGGAATGTTACGGTGGCAAAGAGGTCATCAAAAGCTAAATAATATATAAGAAAGAATGATTTAGTACATCAAATCCAAAAAGGAAGGTAACATAGACCTGAAACAGATCCTTCTCTCACCATTTGAGTCATACAGCACGTCAGCGCCTAGAATAATTGTAGGTCGTAAATCAAATATGGACGAATCCCAAACTCCCCATGTCAGTCCTAGCACCTTCAAATAGAAGCCACAATACATTCAGACAACACAAACAAACATGATACAAATAAAAACTTCAACATCAATCATTGTTTAATAATCACTTTTCAGAAAATCCATGATATATAGACACAGTGTCTAATATTAAAATGAAAAGGCAAATTTTTCCAACAGGCTTCATTACAGCGATATCTTACATTGCACTCAAGTTTATTCAAGTCACAAACTCTTCTCATGTTATCAAGCACCTGCAAGTCCAGAACAAGCAGCAGTCGTTTAAAAGATCTACAAGTTTCAGAATCTACTCATTAAATAATCAAATGATAAATACTACTAACGAAAATCGGAGACCAATGTGTCATATTGACAAACCCAGAAAACAGTTGGATTCAAAGCAACACTTAGTACACCTTTGGTAAACATAAACACCTTAATTAAACTCTTATTAAAGCTTATGGACATGCCAAACATGAGATTTTATAAACAAATTTTTTTGAAAGATAGGTACTAGAGTTAATGGGCTCACGGTGTAAAGTAGTTTTATCTGACATTCAATATGAACCCTTTATGTCTGCGTATCCCCGAAATTTCTGTTTAAAAGGGGTTTTCGGTGTCCAACAAGTGTCTGTGTCCGACACCGACACATAACACATATGATTACATTCTATTATGCCATTTTTTCAAATTACTATTGGTGTCGACGTGACAGTGTAGTGTCGTGTCTGATGCCTGTGCTGGTGTTTCATAGCTCTATATTGCCATAAACATCACCACTTTTAAGATGTAGTTATAAGAATAGAGTAATGTGGTAAAATAATGAATTTTCACTGGACACCCGTGTAAAACTAATTTATAGTTGCTCCGACATTGCATATCCTTTAAATCCTTTAAAACCATTGTTTCATATTGACAATCCCAGAAAACAGTTGGATTCAAAGCTCCACTCAGTACATGTTTGGTAAACATACACCTTAATTAAACCCTTACTAAAGCTTATGGACATGTCAAACACGTGATTTTATAAATTTGTCAAAATACAAGAACATGAGTTTAATGAGCACACTGTAAGTGTAGTAAAGTAGTTTTACACTGATGTCTCATATCATATCACCGCTTTTAAAATGTAGCTACAAGAACATAGTAGTGTAATAAAATGATTTTTTTTATGGAATGTCGGTGCAAAACTAATTTACACCGACGTAGCATATCCTTTAAATCTTAAATACCAATGATTATACAAACTAAATTAACCTCTAAAAAATTTCAAACACTTCCTAATTTCAAAAATATATCACTAAATAAACAGGAAGAAAACCTCTAATCTGGTGGAGTCATCAGTAAGAGTGACATTAGCACCAACTTTTGCAGCCACCAAACCAGGTAAGCAAGTTCCAGCACCAAGCTACACAAAAATATGAAAACAAATACAAATCATGGACAATAAACTTCAAATAATCAAAATTTTCGAAAAAAAACACACACCTCAACAACGTTAACTCCTGAGAATCGGTGCTTTTGTTGCCAAACATATTCACCGAGAATTACAGCAGAAGGCCACACGTATAAGCCGTAATCCTCGCTCATATTCTGTGTGGAAAATCAGAGTGTTTGTTAGTTTGAGATTTCGGCGTGAGAAAATGGGAATTTGGGAAGTGGAAGTTGAGGACCTCGATAATGGAAATTGTGAGAGTTTCAGAGTCGTCGTTGAAATTGTGCTGAGAAATTCTGCTCATAGTCATAGTGGCTGTATTATCAGAATCGGATTCTTCGTTCCGGTCATTTTCTTCCATGTCTCCCGCCAAAGAAAATGGGATTTTGGTACACAAATGCTTATGATATAAAGAGCTTATAGCATCAGCGATTATGCTCGATAAGTTCTTTCCTTTTCGATATCAACATTTCTTTTACTAGGCACTCACTCTCAATTGAAAAGACAAAAATACTACTGTGTGACTTTTAGTCATGCTCGATATTTTCAACGTGAGTGCATGGAGGTTGTAAACCCAACATGACTTAACTCACGTTGTGTGCTGTCATAAAACAACAAAGATAGAATTAGAAAGTCACTTTGCTTCAAAACTTCCAAATACGAATTCTCTCCCATTTTTTTGCAATATTCACCAAACTCAACTAAATCAACATTAAATTCTACTTCCATCACAAGCAAGTGTTCTTTAACCTTTTGCATTGGATTTTTTTGGTTTAAATATTATTTTTTTGGATGAAATTGTGAAATTTTAGGTTTTAGAGTTGATTTCCATGTTTGATTTTTTTTTATTGTTAATGACGAACTAAGTTATAAATTATTGTTTAGAAGTTGATTATAGTAGGTTTGATTGAAATGTGGTAGGTTAGAGTTAGGAATTGTTAAAAATTGTGTTGAACTCTATGTGTTTGATAAAATGTCTCAATGAAAATTTGTTTGTTTTTTGAGTGCAATGTGATAGTTTAGAGATTGAAATGACAATACTGAAATTTAACTGTTGGTGTTGAATAGTTCAAGATGACATAACTGTTAATACCAAAAATAAAATATTTGGTCGAAATCATGATTATATTTTCGACAAGGCAAATGAGTTATTTCGACATGTTGCAAAGTGCAACGAAATTTCGACCAAGAACCTACAGACTTCGACACACCGCAATTTCGACCAAGTGACATAATATGTTGCATGCATATAGTTTTCAACCAAAGATAAGGAGAAATAATTTGGAGTTGCAAGTGGAGTGTGGCAGCAAACAAGGTGGAAGTGCATGGAAGTTATTCTCTAGTATTTTAGGAAGTTATGAGTGTTGGAAATTTAGGTCTAATAAAGCATATTTCATAAAACATGTTCAATAATTATGAATCAATAGCAGAAGCAAACAAAACATTGAACATGATTATGATTGGATCTACGACATGTTTGATTTATCAAGGATATTAAGAATTATGTATTAGGAATACCTGGATGAAGCTATGGTGGCAGCCCTCTCGACAACAACGATAAAGAGAGGAGGTGATCTGAAACAAACTTCAACATCATAACGGTTAGCAACGGCTGATTTGGTTCTTCCTCAACCGATACCTCTATGCCTCAAGTTCTCTTCAGATGGGGAGAAGAGAGTATTGTCGTGTACGGTGTATTGCGGACCATAGCCTATTTTATATTGGATGACCATTAGGGTTTCCCATTATTCCATTAATGGGACATCCGGACATCCACTCATATTGAGTCCATATCCATTAATTAATTAATTAATTAATACTCTAAATAGAAATCTAATAAGCTTTATTACTTAATTTGATCACTAATCAATTAAGGCTCCAAATTGACAAATAGCTAATATAATTATTATAGAGATACTTGCCCACATAATGTCATTGAAATATAATTAAATAATAAAATATTTCAACAATCTTCCACTTGAACTACATATCTTAATAATTATATCAGAATACTTTAGGCGCGCGTCTGAATGCTATTTATCTTTAGATTTCAACTTTACAATCTGGTCCACCTCATACATTAATAATGGGACCATCGCGGCTGTCGCCACTGACGTATAACGTGACGGAACCTCGACGACCACCATATCAATGCACTTGATGACATAGATCGATATGGATGAGTGGTATGGAAATTTCATGCAATGTGATATCTAAATCATGTCTATTTTCAACTGATCCAACTTAAAACTTAAGTGAGATCAAACTGAAGTTTGCAAATTCAATATTTGCACAAAATGATACAGAAATTGTTGTAAGAAAAAATAAACTCATAAACTTTATTTCTGCAGAAAATCATAACATAAAGTTTGTATCGATACCAAAACAAAAGTATAGAACATTAAATAAAAGAGACTCTCAGTAATCCAAGACATCTTTAATGACAACAACTATATGAAAGGCCTTAGGTGTCATGTCTTTGATCAGTGGTATAGTTAGCATAAATTTTATCTCTACATGTTCTATCATTTAACAACAATAATTATAAGGTAATGAACCTTATAAACTTTGTTGTTAAATAACTATATGACTGAATTATGTCACTATATAACTTGAGCGGTCTTTCAATAACTTCAACGATATGCAACCAAGTGACATAAATACTTACAGTCATTTCTTGAGTTAGGACGTGTATTATCTACTTACATCCAAAAGCTACAGTCTGACAGACAAATGATCTCCAAACTGTCAGATCTCTAATGTGAGCATAAGCTCTTTTGTTCTCTTTAAAATTTTGTATGGTTGCCTTTTCGACAATTCAAGTTTTGAATTGTTCAAGTATCGGCCAAACAATCTGATTATATACGCTATTTCTAAATGTGTATAAATAAGATCATACATAAGAAACCTATAGCCAAAGCGTAGGAAATACTTAATTTTCTGAATTCATAAATTTTCTAATGGGCAATATTTGAGACTGAAAAGTCTCTCTTGATGATTGAGGTCATCCAAAAAATATGTCATTTCATTTTCAACTTTATTGATGGGCTTAAATATGATAATCGTCCCTGTAATTTGGGTCAGTTTTGAATTTCGTCCCTGCAAAAAGTTTTTTTTGAAATACATCCCTGTAAAAAAAATATTTGTTTGAAAAAGGTCCCTCGCCCCACTTCATGTCTGACTTGGCATGGTTTTGGCCACGTGGCAGTTGCTGACTGTGCAACTCTTGCCACATGGCAGTCCACCTAATTAAAAAAATTAAAAATAAAAGTATGAAAATTATTTTTTTAAATTTAAAAATCATAAAAAATTTACGAAAAAAATCTGAAAATACTTTTTCGAAAATAGATTTTTTTTTTAATTTAAAAATTATATATTAAATTTTTTTCGAAAATAATGACAATTATATTTTCAAAAGTTATAAATTTATTATTTTCAAAAATAAATTATAAATTTAAAAAAAATCTAATTTCTTGTTCTTTTACGAAAATTTTAATTTTAAAAATAAACATTTTTTTTCAGAATATATAATATTCAAAAAAATTAATTTTATTTTGAAAATTATACAAAAAAAAATCAGAAAATTATTTTTATATTTTAAAATTTATTTTCAGAATTTTATATTGTTTTCAAAAAAATTTAAATTTATTTTCATATTTTATAATTTTAAAAACAATTTTCAGAATTTTAAAAATATTTTTAAAATTTTAATATTATGTGGCACGCCATGTGGCAAGAATTGCACAGTCAGCAACTGCCACGTGGCCAAAACCATGCCAAATCAGCTAAATAGTGGGGTCAGAGACCTTTTTCAAACAATTTTATTTTTACAGGGATGTATTTCAAAATTTTATTTTTACAGGGACGAAATTCAAAACTGGCGCAAATTACAGGGACGATTATCATATTTAAGCCTTATTGATATAACTCTTTTGTGATTTCCGAATAATACCTTGAGAAAAATCTCTAGTATTTAAATGCTTAATACAAAAGAGGTCCCCAAGATCTTTCATCACTAACTTTTGTTAGAGATTTCTTTGGTTTCACATAACAAACAAATATCATTGTTGACTAAATAAAATAAAATTGTCATATTAAACTAGAAATATAAACTTACTCCCACTGAACTTGCTAAATCCACAATTCTCCGTAATATCATCACAAAACCGAATGAGACAATTACTTTATGAGAATTTGTGGTAACACTAAAGAGACAAATTTCTTAACTTATAAGTGAATTTCATGACTTTGCAAACCATCTACTTTGTATCAATTGACACAAAAGTTTTATTCAATTGCACCATATTGTATCATTAATGTCACAATTAAAAAACACTATACTGAAATCCATCTTATGTATGTCTAAAATTATAACAAGCAAACTAGTATCATGACTGTCTTAATAGAGTCTTTCAAATATACTAAATAGAATTTCTCTTTTTAGTCAATATTTTATGACACCACATGACCTAGTTTTTGAGGGTGTTGAGTTTGATTTGTATGAATTAACTTCTTAACTTGATGGAGAAGAAGAACAATAATGACCTTATGAGGTTTCAAATATACTATAATAACAGTAACTATATGAAGTAGTTTAGAACTAATTCTTCCTCATTCAATTTTATTCTAAAACAATATCTCTCCCCCAAACTCAATATCCTCAAGAAAGCCTAATAATTTATGTCTCAAGAATTTTCTTAATTTTTGGGACGAAAAAACTTATAGGATTCAAAACCTTAAACAATATAGAATGTCACAAGTCATAACTGAATTGACTCTAATAATTGAACTTAAAAGACACATTGAATCATCATTTGAAAATAAAACTCAAAATATATTGATTTATTCAAAGAGAAATTAAAACAAAAAAATTAATTCAAATAATAATGCACCAAATTGTCTTTTAAATAAAAAAAATAATCCACTAATGACAATCTAAAAAATAGTTCAAAAATGAATAAAGGAATCTATATCGACTTTGTCCATTCTAAATTGATATATATTTCAACATCATTGGACATAAGTAAATCAAGACTACTTTTCTTTATTTGCCCTTATCATTTGAGGTATTTTCCGAACGAACACTATTTTATTTTCTATTGCTTCAACCTTTCTTTATTTGCACACTTTATGAATTGATCATTTCTAACCGTAACATTTATAAACTTAATTGTGCAAAGAGAATGCTAAATACTGAATTCTCGAACAAGTCATATGATAGTCGAAATTATAATGTCTTAGCAAGATTAAATATTTACATAATGTGCTCATAATATTTTCTTTGCCTAATAATCTTAATGAGAGCTTGTCTTTCTCTATATTGCTTTAAAAGCACCTTAGTTTAAGCAAAGAAAATATGACAAAAAATTTGGCATCTTAAACAACACCTCTAATACATATGATATTTTAGCTTTATGATCACACATGACCTATGAGATTTGGTGTATACTCACACTTCAAACTTGATTCTCATGTTAGATGCTGAATTTGTGAGAGAATATGAGTTTCACCACCCTTATAAAAGGTCTAGATCCAAGAATAATGTTAATATTATTCTTTAATTCCTAAAAGTTAGAACTTTTAAGAGTTCAAAAATTCAACTCAAATTAGCAGATACATTAAACTATATTAACTTAAAAAAAAAAAAAAAAAAAAACAAGAGTGGCAAAAGCACTCATCAAAATACCAAGTGCACCATCAATATCAAGTCTTTAAACAATAATATCAATTGCTAGTGGTATTTTATAACAATGATCAAACAATGACAATTTACTTTGACAAGGAATAAATTCTTATAATTGTCATATGTTTACCATCACAGGTTGCATGTAAACTCTTAAATACTTGAATGAGTTTACACTCACACAACATTAGTAGACATGTCAAGATTAATTAATTATAGGGTTAATAGGTCTTTACCCCCGTGTAATATAGGTCATTTCCGATTTTCCCTCCTGTAAAATATTTTTGTTTTGATTTACCCCTCTAATTGGTTTTTGTTTGGCCTATTAGGGGGGTAAATCAAAACAAAAATATTTTACAGGGGGGTAAATCAAAAAAAATATTTTACAGGGGGGAAAACCAAAAATGACTTATATTACAGGGGGGTAAAGACCTATTAACCCTTAATTATATGACACGCACAATTTATATTTATTTGTAAATTAAAAGACAAAAAACAAGATACCAAGCGCACCACTAAAACACAATCTTTTGACTGATAAGAATTAATTGCAAGCGGTACTCTCAATGCAATGATCAAATATTGATAATAAGTCCTGTCAGATAATGAGTGTCTTTTGATATCCTCATTAACCACATGGAAAATTAAAGAGTTACCACGTATTTAACATCAAAAGTTGTAATTAAAAGACCAAAAAACAAGATACCAAATGCACCATTAAAACACAATCTTTTGACTGCTAAGAATTAACTGCAAACGGTAATCTCAATGCAATGATCAAATATGGTAATAAGTCCTGTCAGACAATGGATGCCTTTTGACATCCTCATTATCCACATGGATAAAACTTAAGAAGTCCTATCAGATAATGGGTGCCTTTTGACATCCTCATTATCCACATGTAAAGCTTAATAATTACCACATATTTACCATCGCATGTATGTAATTATTCGGCCGAGCTGTGCCTTCCTTTTGGCCGACTAAAACAGCTCGCATAAACAATTTCATACTACATCTTTTGTAATTCCAATTGAATCAAATCTACGCAACAGAAGTTATTTTTGTAACTTGTTTTTCAACCAAAACAACCAAAATTACTAGACAATTCAATAAATGAATTTAAATGGGGATGGTCTTAATTTTACAAGGCTAATGAGAAATGTCTTAAATTTACAAGGCGCTACCGATATAATGTAGGCCGAATTAATCCATTATGTCGCTAAGTAACCATAAGGTCACTCGGAAACCCTTAAGTGTGAAAACAAACTCACAATAATTCCAAAAAAAATGATGCAAGTCAAAAATCACACCAACGTGTGTATGACAATACATTTACATATATCGCATAAAAACAACAACATAAATAGCATGAAATATGTCCATAATGCAAGATTGATGAGGAAAAGAAAAAATGTTATTGTAGAAACTTAATAACAATAAACTCAAACATCATAATCATGCTATAAACTAAATGTCCTCGTGAGCTTAACTCAGTTGATATGGACAATGTATAAAATATGAAAGGTCTGGGGTTCAAACCCCAGCCACCACAAAAAAAAAAAACTAAATATTCAATTTTGAGTCAAAAGAAAATTGAATCTTATGTTCCAAAAATATTCATGGCACAATTAATTCACATCTACACTTAATGATTCTTTAAATAAAGGAACAAATAATTCCAGAAGTAGTTTTTTCCAACATAAAGAAAACAAATCTTTATATGTTTGAAAAATAAACAAAAAATTCTAGACTCCATATCTTCCAAAGTAAGAAGAATCAAATCTTTAAATCATGTACTCCAAAATTCTTTCATAATATTTTGAGATGTGTTGATAAACATTATTCAAAAGAGACAACAAATTTTATAAATAATATATGATAACCAAATATATATTAACTCTTTGTTTGTCTATTTCTCAAAATAAACTTTATGTACAAATTATGTGAATCAACAAATAGAAATTAAGCTGCATGATATGATAATGATATTAACCAAAAAAAATTGATTTAAATCAAATGACCAAAATTAAAATAAAATTCAAATCTGTTATGAATATTATAAGTGGATGTCCATATAGCAATTGGGTTATTGGGTCATATTGTTTGCTTATTGGGCTATATTATGCTTGCCCAACAAGTCATTGTATTTCTCTATAAATAGAGCTCATATGTAACCTAATTGTATACCACAAGAGAATAATAGAATCATCTCTCTTCTCTTTCTTTATCCTTCTCTACTTCTCTCTAATTCACTAAAAAGGTATTGATATAATATATTTCACTAATTCATAGTTTTTTTTTCCCTTGGATATCATGTAATTGTGTATATACGTGAATAGGATCATTAGAAATTGTTTTTTTTT
>Ga0228710_1009803_pt1 | contig 13108 bp, 3 predicted proteins | sample MedpolnodulmetaG_FD_177995 | JGI IMG/M metagenome (GOLD analysis project Ga0228710, IMG submission 177995) | Root nodule microbial communities from Medicago polymorpha collected in Santa Monica, California, United States - pink nodules | ecosystem: Host-associated > Plants > Roots > Nodule...
GGTCCTTGGAAATTTTCTGTAAATCAATCAATTTGGTCCCTGCTTACGTGGCATCTGACGTGTTAAGCCTTGTAAGAGGTTAACGTTACACGTCACCTCCGTTAACAGACCAACTTAACGGAGGGACGATTTTGATGGACGTTTGTAAAATTCAGGGACTAAATAGCTATTTCACAAAATTCAGGGACGAATTTGGCCGATGCGTTAAAATTCAAGGACGAAATTGAGGTATTAGTCAATAAGGTGAGTTTCATGTTTCTAAATATATTTGATAGAAGTGGTAGTGATTTTAATTTATAATATTGCTTTAATTTGTACTCATGATCAGAAGTAATTTGAATTTGTCTCTAATATAATATAGTGTTATTGCTTAATGGTGTTTTCTGGTATATGTTCAGGTGGAGGAGAGTGAACAAAATTTGGAAATGAATGATGATTTTCCTGCTTGTTTTGGATAAAAATGTTGAGAAGACCAAGAAGATAGATGAAGACTGCATGATACCATAGAAGTTTTTGATCTTTATGTTAACTAATTAGTTGTAACTCTTAGAGATATCCATGTTACCATATTATAGGCTATACATTTCTGACTTTTATGCTATATATACATACATTTTTTATGATATGGTTAAGTTTTATTTGATAAATAATAGTCTCAATTATAATGTGCCAAAATTATATATATTTCCCTTTAAATTTATGACTTTATATATATATTTTGGTTTGGTCTACATATTTATATTTTACTTTAAATTAATAAAAAAGGCTATCCGGAAAGGAAAAAAAAATTGACCAAAAAAAAATAAAAATAAATGTTTTTCCTAGCGCTCTTTTTCCTTTATAAAGCGTTATCTAAACCTAGTGTTACATAGCGCTTTTAAAATAAAAACATTGTTTTTAAACATGTCTTAGATGACGTTTATTTTTGAAAGCGCTATCTAAGGAAAACCTTTGTTAACGCTTTTTGACATAAAGCGCTATATAAACCTTGTTTTAGCTAGCGCTTTATACAGAAAAAAGCGCTATATTACCTTTACCAGCACCATTTACAATAGTGCTTTGAAAGCGCTATCTAAAGCAAAAAAAAAGCGCTATATAAGTCCATTTTTGTAGTAGTAAATGGATGAATTGTCCATAGTCTTTGATACCTATAAGACTAACTTTTGTGGTCTAGAGAATATTACATATCAGAGATTCACCAAATAAAGTGGACGTGGTCATACACAATTGTTGTTACATAATAATGTGGTCTAACTCAAGTTAAGCTTCTTAAGTACAATGTGATTCCTCATTAAGACATCTTAATATAATTCTACACCCTCAAATTGTGGGATAATTTCTTTAGTATTATAGCTTATCATAAGAAAGGTAAGCCATACAATTTTCACACAATATATCAGAATCTAGACAAGTTCAAAAGGCTAGATCTGATTGTTAGCTGGGCTGACTTAAATAGACTAAAATACTTTGTTGTCGATGTGGAAATGTGGCGCGGCGCGGCCAACCTAAAAGTTGTCACGGTGTGGGAGCAGGGCGTGTATCGGGTGCTATTTCGGTGGTGCGTCCGCTAATAAATTAATACTAAATACCATACTATTCAAAAAGAAATACTAAAATACCTTAAATTACTCCAAATTTCATAAAATATTCATAATATGAAATAAAAAAGATAGCAAAATCGAAAATCGTTAATACCAGTTATACACAACTAGTACATGTTATTGTTTTACTATTGATAGGTCTGCTTTGACCGCTTTCCACTTCTGACACACGCCTTGGCGCGGTGGTCCAGATTTTTCCGCTATAGCGGCCGGCGCAGCCGCTTTTGACAACAGAACTAGCTAACATATGTGGCAATAATTATGCAAAGATATAATGCCCTGAAACATTTGACTAGGTGAACATCGGACTAAAAATATTATGTCCAAAATGGTTGGAAGGATTGTACAAAATGATGGGATGACAGCTCATAGTAGCAGCTCTCATGGTAGCTGTAGTGACCGTTACCTTCAAGACCTTATCCTCTTGTTTTGTTTCTTAGCTAGATTGAAGGATCTGATATTGTAGCAAATCAAGGCTCTTTAAGTAGCCATCTTGAATAAAAGAAAAGGCAATGAATTATAATCAAGCAAATTTCCACCATGAACCTCTCTTTCTCTTTGGAGTCTTGTTATACTCTAAATAACAAATCAATTAAATTCCTAGGACATATCATCCAAACAAATAATTTCTATCCAAATGAGACTCACATTTGACCATGAGAAGCTACCATCCAAAAACAAAACAAACTTAAGAATAACTAGTATTTAAAGACAATTAGCAATTTTCATATATATAGATATTTAATCCCGACATTAAGCTACCAATTAAATGGCTAGTATTATCAACCTAGTAAGAAATATTGTAAATTTTAAACAGAAATAAAACCCAGTTGTAACAATAAACAAAAAAATCAATTTTTTTTACTAGGATCATGTTATTGAAAGCGCTATTGAAAAGGTGCTATAAATAACTAAAATTGTAGTAGTGATTGAGAGTGTTAAGAGAAATTTTTGAAATTTTATTTTTTGAGAGAAATTAATGTGGATCCAACCATTGTCACATGGCCAACATACATTTGACAAAATGGAAGGTTGCATGTGATGACAAGTATCAAGATGCATGGTGTACACATGGTGTAGTGTATGGGTAACACATAGTGTAGTGTATGAGTGACACATGTTGTGGTGCATGCAAGGGACACTTGGTGTGGTGCATGCATTGCAAGGGACAGTTGGTGTTTTGCATAAAAGAAAAATGACAAGTGTCTTCATGCATGTAAGGCAGCTTTAACTTGCTTCTCCTATAAATAGGACCATGAGCAAGCATTCACAACAAACCACAAGAGAAGAACAACAAAAAGCAAGAGAGAAAAAGAGTCTTGCTCAAGAGAAAAGTCATCCTCGTAGAGAGTTTTCCTGTGAGAGAAATAGTGAAGCAATTTGTGAGAGTGTTCCTTACAAATTGAGAGATATATTGTTGTGAGATCAACCTAAGGGTGAAGTTGTTGTATTTCCACTATCATTATAGTGGAAGTTTTAAGAGGCCCAAAGGTCCCGTGGTTTTTTCCCTTTCTAACATTGAGAAGGTTTTCCACGCTAAAATTCTTTGTGTCATTACGCTTATATTTCACGTTCTGCTAATGCCTATTTTGAGTTCATAGAGGAGGGAAATTATGCAGGCATTTCCTAACAATTTTTGAAGATAAAAGAGCAATTTTCTAATATATATTTTAAGGGCCCATAGTCTTTCCTAAAAAAAAAAGAAGAGAGCCCAAAATTATTCTAGTATATATTCTCGTGCAAGTCGTGGAAAATACTACAACCCTAACCCTTCTCAAATTCTTTCTCACATTCATAGGGTTTTGAGATCGCTAACCACGTCTGCTAATCAACCTTTCCCAAAGTTCACGTCCTGCTACTGTCACACGATCTCTCAATTCTCAACTCAACTTGTACAGTCCCTCAATTCTCAAATTTATGATGTCGTGAGTTTGTTCATTTAACTACACATATAAATACCTATATAACCTGCTTTTTCACTTCTTACTCAGATCAGATATGATATTTCATAACCATTGTTCATTCGTTCATTTATTGATTGTGTGTTTTTAACTTATCTTCACCTCTAGAAATATTGTCAGCTCATGATTTTATTTCTTATATTATATTTTTCAAACAAGTGTGATTTCCTTGATTAATCGGTCGGTTGCTTAGAATCAGATATTCATTTTCCAGTAGTTCAGTGGAATGATGAAATTTAAGTTCAAAGTAAACAATTTAGTAAAGTTCCATTCCATTTTGGAAATTTTCCTGTATTTTCTTCAAAAGGGTTCTGCCAATTTGATTGAAGAGTCCATGAGGCATTTCCTTCATTGAAGACAATATTGACTATTTCGTTGTGTTAAGCTTGATTCTCATACACATCTTGGACCACAAGAAGATGTCATGATGTCAGCGTTCCTATACCGGCAGCCCATTTATAAATTGTTGGTAAAAGCGCAACGCTTCCTGTGGTTTATATTCTGGAACAGTATTTCCAGATCCCTGTATAAATATTAACAAATAGTATCAAGACCAAGCAAATATAAAGTAATTTATAGAACTGAGTATTACATTGTTTTCTATGTATATACCTTCACAGTCAGAAATGTGAAATTGTTGGCATATCCTTGTCTGAACCTGCAATCAATAAAGATAATTACCTCAACCTTTTGTCAAAATTACGCCTTCTACTAGTACGTACTTGCTACTTAGAACTTTTTTGGATTGACTTATTTCAGATTATCTACTAGTAAGCACGTGTGAGATAGTTTGAAAGAGCTTATGAAAATAGTTTGTGACACGTGTCTATCAAGAGGTAATATTTGATACTGGAAAATTGGACTATCTGAAAATAATGGAGGAGAATATTGAACAACATCGGCTTAATGACGCTCATGTTACAACAGCTTCTGATGAAATATCACTTATGTCAAAATAGGATGCTAGCATTAATCCTTTATTTGAATGCTAGTTAGTTGTCTTTCTGATTTGGTATATTAGTCTTATGTGTATGCCTTCATGTAATTAATATTATTTCATAATTAATATAATTTTCAATTTACTTTGTCAGTAATAGTAGTATGATATCAGAAAGATAATAATTTCGCTACAAGTTATCTACATCAATTTTCTTTTGCATGAAAGAACCATCAAGCACAAGTTATGTGTTTAAACGGGAATGAAAAGGTAAAGCACATCGAAAATGGATGTAAAAGTAATTCTTAATGTATCATCATTTTGTATCCATTTTTGCATGGAAGCAAGTGGTACTGTAAGTGAATCAGAAAGGCATATTAGTTTCCTTGTATTGTGTTAGGCATTGTTTGGCTGAAAAATTTATGAAAAGTATAATGAGAATTGAGAGCAGAGTAAACAAATTTTTTTTTCTTATAACAACCTGCATAACATAAGCATTTTAGTACTCTTCCCAAACTAATAAGAGAATCATACAATTACGAGTCATAACTCCTTCCTTTTATTTAAACGAACTTATTGTAAGCACTTATTTAGTGTTTTCCATTGATAGAGTAAATGAATGACTTGTGTTGCAATATTTCAAGAGAGAAAGGTATTACTAATAAATATGTGGCTTTTTGGTTTGAGACCCACAAAGTTTTTTATATCGCATCGTGGTAGTAAACATCGTAACTGTTTTATATATAGTTTTTAATTGGAGTGAGTATTTACGGTTAATTGATTTTCTTCAATGAGTGTATACTTTTCAGTAATATGTTTGAATTTCATCTCAGCATCAGAGGATATTCAGTCATGCCGATAAAATCTAATCAACAATTTCTGCTTAATAATGTCTAAACACACTTTCATAGTTTTCCCTTTAAAGAGTAATATTATACTCATTGATCCAACCATTTCAGTGTATTTTGGTTAGTCGATATTAATTCATTAAACATGCAGCATTATGATAAGTAACAATCTTTGTTCTGGTACATGATAATTAACAGTACATAACAAAAATGAGACGTTATTAAGCAAAGCCTCCTCCATTTGGACATCATATATGTGAGAATAAACACGTAGCAAATATCTTTTTTTGGTTAAGTCTCATGATTGTTGGAACTGTTAACCAAACTATTTTATGAAAATTGCAGTGACTGAAAGGTTTTCGGCTGTAAAAAGAGGTCATCAAATTGAGGAAGCCTTGTCGAAACAAAGACAGTAGTTTGAAAGCTAAAGATGATGAAAATAAGGTATTTCTAACAGCTGTGACACACTTCTATGAGCTAAGCAACATCAACACTTCAAATAGATGGCATGTCCGGTATGCATCAGTGTCTGAAACCTATGCGACACTATCACGTTTACTTTCAATTACTATTATTTTCTAAAAAATTTACTAGTGTCTCGTGTTAGTATATGTCCTGTCTGAGTGTCGGTATGGTAGTGCTTCATAGTCCACATATAGGGAAATCTATATTTAAAAAAAAATAACAAATTAATAGAAGGTTCCATTACTATAGTTTTAGGTGCATCAATAAACACATTTTATAAACTTGTGACCTAATTATACTTTTATAAGTTGCTCCATTTATTTTGATAAATAGTCATGATCCCTACTCCACTTCCACCCTATCCTTTCTCACATTGAAATAATGATATAATAGTCATGATCCCTTATCAGATTGAACTAATGTTTTGCTATTTCAGATGCTCATGAAATTTGATGCACTGACCAAGTCCATGGAAGTACAGTGGAAAATAAATTGAAAAAGATAAGAAATTGCTCGAGAAAAGGAGGTTTCATCAATAAAGCCAGATGATAACAAGAAAAACAGAAACACAAGTTATTCCGCCAAAAGATTCTATAACTTGTTTTGCAGAAATAGTGTCATATTTGCTTGCACATTAGTTTTCATTAATTTTTTACTATTACGACACTTCAGACAATTTTGGTATCTGTGTTACGTAATTAAAACTTCAAATGCATTAATTAATCTGAGTGTCTATTTTTTTCCTGCACACTCAGAATATAAAATGATATATCACTGAAGTTTTGAGATTCTTACAATCAATGCAAACCCTCATACACAGGGTCCAGTTCCTACAAAAAGGACCAATATCATGCCTTAAATTTGAAACTTACTTAGGAGGGGTTCAATACCCTTGCGATTAACGTTCCAATTTCACTAGTGTTAGATCCGATCAGACCACAGCTCAGTAGTGAGATACAGTGGTAAGCAAACCCAAAGAGTGCAAGAGAAAGTAGTAGCAGCACCCGATGCAGTGTTGGAGGAAGTGGATAGAGACAAGGAGTTGGTGGCACAGGTGGAGCATGGAGTTGACATTATCTTTGTGTCTCTTCCTAATGGTGGAAATAATCTCAGAAGAATTCACTTTAAGTATGTTAAGAAATTACAAGATCTGAATTATTTTTTACTAGTTTAGTTCTATGAAGCACTGACACTGGCACCGAACACATCAATACTAGTACTGCTTTGAGAAAATAGATGTCATTGAATGTAACCACACATTTCAAGTTGAATCAACCAACATTGACACGCTTTCAATCTAAAGTGTCGATGTTACTTCTCAAGTTAAAGTAAGTGACAAGAATTTAGCAGAATGGAAGCATCAAGAATGTCTTCCAAAGATGAGCTTTCCTTCAGCATTGCATGTAACTGATGGGAACAAGGAGCTTCGTCTTGTCAGATTCGTGTAACTCGTTATGGCCCTGTTTTCAAAAAAAGAAGGCTTCTAACATTGCCTTTACATGTTGAAGAACACATGGGAGAGAACAAATTTAGTTCTCAAGATATAGCTTTTATTTTGTTGTACAAGCAAGGGCCAGGGTGCACACTTGTTTGGTTCATTTTTTTCTCAAATCCTTCTACTCGTTTTTACCATCTTTTGGATATTGTTGATTCAAAAGTAGGAACAGTAAAACAGTCAAAATCAAAGAGTAAACAATAATTTTTAAAACCGTAAAACAACACTCCCAACACTAATATATCCTTGCTCCTTGGATCATAATTGATGATTTTAGTGATTATAAGTGTGTAATACTGAAGTATCTGGTACGTAGTTATATATGAAGACAAATGAGATAACAAATATCATCACTAGCTATCTAAATGGAATTGCCCCACGCACATAATAATTTCCAAAGTTCTGAAAGGATAGATCTTAGACAATGTGGGCACTTGCATAAATTTGATAACAATTCAATGGCAAGATCGTGCCATCTTCAACAGTGCAGAAAAAGAAATCCAGTGTAAATAAATAGCATTCCCTCTGTTTCTCAAAATAATATTCATTAAGATAAGTGTGTTGAATATCATATCGTATCATATCAAATAAAAATCTTCAAAGTTAATACTAGACAGAATAGTGTTACAAAACAATGATAACGCAAATTTGTCAACTGAATGTGAAAAATTATAATCGTAGAAACACAAACTCAAGTTACTTTATGCAGCTTCTTCAGATGATACAACAACTTCTTCAGATGATGCAGCAGAAGCTGGTTTTCTAATCACGAGAAATTTTTCAGGCAGCGTATATAACGGTCCATCAGCAGCAACACAACACCTTGATATGCAAGGCCAAGACGGTATCCTCAAACTCGAGCCACTGGTAGGGTTATGGCTCTGATGAGGATTCTTGGGAGCCTAAACATTGGTTTAAGGTGAACAACAAATTTTCAAAAAAACACGTTATACTGCCTAGTGTATGTTTCCGCTTAATTTCAAACAGAAATGTGTGTTCTTGAATATATAATTGCTTTTACCCAAAGTAAAAAGTAGTTTTGATGTAAATGATACTGATCATTCTTGGTGGGTTTTGCAATGTTTAATCATTGAAATGATTTGCAGTCTTCATTTCAGTTAACTTGGTATCCATGCATCCATAGTCAACACTATTTGGCGTTGTGTATTTGATGTTGGGGGACAATAATCAGTAACATACTTATGTTGTGGGATTAATCAGTAACATACCTTTGATATCCAAAAATTGGTAACACATGCTTACAGAGTCGAGTTAGGTACATTGCATACATATCTGCAAGTGTATTGATGATGTGAATATTTGACGATGTGTGTAATGACCCGATTTTATTTATTTAATTGTTATATTATTTATTTAATTGTTTGATGTGTTTGAATTGTTGGGTTAATTGGATTTTATTAGAGATTGAGGAATTAAGAGTATTTTGGTAATTTTTAGAGTGAAGGCAATTTTAGTAGTTTAGAAGTGGAGAAATATTTATTGAGGTTGGTAAGAACTTTGTGGAATTACTAGAATAGAGGTAAACGGTAAAAAGTGAGACTTAAGTGAATTAGAATGACTAGTGTTATTTGTTAGTAAGAATAAGACTAAGCCTAATAGGAGCGAGTGAACTAAGTCCAATTGGTGTGAGTATATAAGACTAGTAGTAGTCACAGATTAGGGTTGTGAAATCATTTGTCAAGTTTACACAATAGAGGCTAGAGAGAGAATAAAGAAAGGAAGAGAAGAAAGAAGAGCTCAAGAGAAGAAAAGAAGGAAAACTTATGGGAATCAAAGTAGAAGGGAAGATTAGAGCTAGGAAAGCTTAGTTTTCGGATTATAAGGTATGGGTGTGAGATTTATTCATCTTAATTTAGGAATGATTGTTCATATGGGTAGAACCTTGTGTTTGTTGTGTTTTCATGAATTATTGATTGATTAAGTTAATTTTCGTGCTCCATTAATTATGATTATTTTTGGCATGAGAAAAGTTGTGAAATTATGTTGTTGTTGTGCTAAAACTCATATTAGGTTATTGTTAGCCTGCAATTTCAATAGGCTCATTCAATGCAGTCAACATTAGTTTACTTTTATCTTTGCATGAATTGAAGTCTTTTTCCTTTAACTTAAGGAGTTCAATGAGATGTGGACTTAACGTAAAAGGGTCTAAAAGCCCTAATATTCAACAAGCTTAAGTAAGGAATGCAGAACCGTCAAAGCTAAGAAATTATTGTTGAGGCGGGAAGATTTTGAATTTCAAAGAGAAGTGGTTTCCTCAATGGAAACGTGGGAGATAAGCGGTTGTCCAAATGGAAGAAGTGTTGATCGTGGAGTTATGCTTTTTCCAGTTATTTTGCTATGTATAAATAGTAGTTTTCCATAGGGAAAACGGGTTGCAAATCACTTTTAGAAATTCTACAACACTCGAAGTACCGACGCGAGAGAAAAGAGTTATATAAAATGTATGTAAATAATTTGTCGAACCACCTTTATTTTTAAATCAATGTAATTTACCTTTTCTTTAAGTCTCTGCACTTTTAACTTTCAGCCTTTATTTTGCATTTACTGCGTTTCTTTTTATTTTAAACTTTTTTTCTGTCAAAGACGCCATACAGTCTCATCTTGTTCATAAAGCAACCTATGAATTTGATGAACGCAAACTCTATTTTCTTAAAAATAGTGCACAACATGTCCTAGGATTTCTGGTTTGATCCTTCTTGTAATAATCAAAACCAGCCCTTATTGTTTACCAAAAACGCTGGAAAACGGTTATATAAAATAAGTTTTTTTGAGATTTTAGATGAATTATGTCAAATTCATGATGTTGTTGATGAATAATTTTCAATTCATGTCCTATCTCTTTGATATGCTATTGGGTATGTGTTTATGTTGAAGTCCTTGAAATTATCATGTTGACAGTGGTGTTTAGATTAAATTGTTGTGTTACTGTGAATTTTGTGAGAAATGGGCAATAATCATGAAAATTGTTGTTTGATGAATTGAAGTACATGAGTGAATTGGTGAAGTTGGTGTTATGTTGAAATGTATATGATTCGGTGTTGTTGTTGTTTACTTGATTGGCTGTGGGATTAAATTGGTGACAATGAGTTTTTATGAGTTAAGTTGTTTTAAGTGATTAATTGAGTTAATTGATGTTGAAGTAAGTTGAATTAAGTTGTTAAACCTGGATATCATGTTTTAAATGATTGGGTAATATTTAATGGGTGATTTAGATCGAGTTTGGCGTGTTTGGGATCGAAAATGAAGTCAAAAAGCATATTTTAGAAGGCGAAAACGTAGCAGAAACTGCATAGTCCGACCTGGGCAAAACGCACGACTGTGCGCCCAGAGCACATATATTATGCGTTTCTTGCTAGAACTTTGGGGAAAAAGCACATCACCGTGCGCTTTTGTTAGAAGAAGAATGGTTCATACATGTTCTCTTGAGTTTTGATGATAACAAAGTATTGAAGAACAATTGGATTACTAACATATGTTCAAGTGTGAAGGACCTCTTATCATGAAGAAGGAACATATGAAGAGCATCAGAAAGGGATTGGGAAGCTTAGAAGACTATGAATGAAGATCTACTCAAAGGTTAACCAGAAGTTAACATCCTAGTAGACAGGAGTCTCACAGAAGCTGGGGGAGTAACGTCCACAGATTCTGTTAAGAGCGTTAACCTAGAAGCTGAATAGGCTACGTCATTCTGAGAGACCCAGAATCCACGTAAGCTTTTGTCTTATTATATGAGTTGTCTCTATCGGTGCATCTGGCAGAGCAACTATTTTGTCTTCTTCTATGTACGTGTGAAGGACACCAAGAATGAGGAAAGCAACAAATAATTCCCCTTTCAGCAAAGGAGATTCAAAGTACTTTCCAACGGGATTATCCATATCAGGCAAAGGGCCAACGTTCGTAATTGAAGCTTCTCAACAACTCTATTTGCGCGTGAACATTTCTCCGACGTCTTTCAAAACATTGCCTATATAAGGAGATGAAGACCTGAAGAAGAAGTAACAAGACTCTGTTATTCAATTGTGCCATTACTCTCTAAAATTTAATAGGTCAAAGCACTTAGGATTATTTTCAAGTTTATTCTTAGAAATCCTAGCGAGTTTGTTCACCTATTCAATTTATACTTACTAGTTATGAAAAATTGTAAGAACATGTTAACGTGTTTGTAGTTGGGGCAAACACTTTAGAAAGTCTCGTGTCTGCATGCTTGAGCATATAAGTCTCTTGGCAAAGCCTTGAGCACTTAGGAGTCTCAATCAGTGGGGATTGAGAAAAAGGGAAGTCTTAAGTTGTGAGCTTAATCAAGGGAAGTCTCTAGGTAGAGTCCTAGAGCAGAATTCTTTAGGTAGTGATTCCTAGAGCATAGAAGTCTCTTGCAGTTGTGCTTGAGCAAGTATAAGTCTCTTGCATTTGTGCTTGAGCATAAGGAAGTTTCTTGGATGTGTCCTTGAGCATTTGTAATCAATTGTGATTATAGTTAAATCCTTTGGAAGTGCAGGGGGACTGGACTACTCCTGCTTGTAGGAGGAACCAATATAAAATTGCTTTGTGTCTGCTTTCTCTATCCTTATCTATTTATCTTTGTGTTTTGTACTTATCCGCTACACTCAGACTGTGCTTTAGAATTAGTGTACATCAGATTTTGATCAGGCTGTTTTTAACCAAAGAAAAAGAAATTCCAAAACGCTATGTTAACTCGTAAATGACTATATGATAATGATAAGTTGATGAATAATAGTTGAAATGGTGATTGATATATGCATGATACATTGATTAACTAGGTGTAAATGATTAATCGTCTAAAATGCTATTTTTGCTAAATGAAAGAATGTTCCTTCTTAGATGTGGTAAACCTTTGATGATGATTATTGATAATAATGATTCATGATGATGAATATATATATATTATATATATATATATATATATATATATATATATATATATATATATGTATTTATAAAATGACGATGAATACATGTATATAAAGTGGTGATTAATCATTTGCTACATTTCCTTTTGGACTAGTATTGTTATTTATAATATTATTTATGATAAATAGATGTTAATGTAATGACTCTTGTTTTACAAAATCCATGGATTAAGAGCTGAACTCATTGTTCAAAAATGATTTATAAAAGGTGGCATTTATTATAGTCATCATTTTTGGAAAATATTGTTGAAAGAAAATTTTGCTAAAAAAAAAGAATTCTCTCCATTAAAAAAATCCGGATGTTAAATTTATCGTTATTGTAATTTACTTCTTTTGAAAATTAAGTGTTCTATGATTTAGTTTTCTATAATTTACTTTTCAGAGTAATTTAAATTTAAGTAATTTACTTTGCAAATTCATTACATTTATGCACTTTAAACTTCATTTCAATTTACTTTTCAAGTTATTTACATTTATTTCACTTTATATCATTAAGCACTTCAAATTTCAAGTTAATACTTATTTAAAAACGTTTTAAACTCAAATCATACACCTTTATGCATTATAAATTGTACGTTGTTTTTGTTTTCAATTTTCATGTACAATTTTGGCATTATTAATTTCCGTTAAATTTATTGATACATAATTAGCAAGTGTACTAACTTATATCGAAGTAATAAAATTTATAAGATTCGTATCCACAGGGACTGTTTCAACTTCTACTTGGTAGTAACATTATTATTAAGGATGTTTGTAAAATGAGGGGTGCACTGAGGCAATTGGTTTGATTTGCAAAATAAAATAAAATGGTTACGGAAAAATTGGTTTAAGAAATAATATGGAGAGGTGACT
>Ga0228710_1009805_pt1 | contig 13106 bp, 9 predicted proteins | sample MedpolnodulmetaG_FD_177995 | JGI IMG/M metagenome (GOLD analysis project Ga0228710, IMG submission 177995) | Root nodule microbial communities from Medicago polymorpha collected in Santa Monica, California, United States - pink nodules | ecosystem: Host-associated > Plants > Roots > Nodule...
GTGGTGGCACTTCTCAACTCTACTTAGCGGGTTGATGAGATATGAATATTACGACAACTTTTGTAATTGACATTAATATTTAAGATAAGTTTTTAATTTTTAAGATTATGAATGCAAAATTTTTAAGATCAACTTTTTTACATTTGGCTCGCATATATTGATGTCAATGTGGAGTTTGACTTTTTTAAAGGAAATTTGGGTTTGACTTAAAAGCAACTAAAGTGGTTGTACATTTGAATTACCTCCTCTTTTCGATGCAATGTGAAATGGGTGAGAATTTTCTTGAACACTTGGTTTCTATAGGCGATTTATAAAAGATTTTTTAAAAATTGCAAAATCTTTGTGTAATCTTTTGGTCAAAGAGAATGATTTTACTTTTATGCTGAATGTTTAGGATCATTTTCTGTTATTAAGAACAATTTGGTCAGTGCACCTGTAATTGTGGCACCGAATTGGAACATATCATTCGAACTTATGTGTGATGCAAATTATTACATGTTGGAGCAGTTTTAGGCCAATGTAAAGAGAATTTTTTTTATGCCATTTATTATGCATACAATCTTTGAAATGAAAATCAAGTCAATTATTCCACAAATAAAAAGAAATTGCTTGCGGTGATATTTGCCTTTGAATTTTTTTATCTTATTTAATCAGTTCCAAGGTTATTATTGTTTTTACATATCTTGCGGTCCTTAAATATTTGTTAACAAAATGGGATTCAAACGCGGTTGTTGCTCTTATCGCAAGAGTTTGACTTGGAAATTCGAGATAAGAAATGAGTATGGAATATATTGGTGGATCACCTTTGGAGGTTGGAAAACAAGGAGGTGACCACGAAAGAAAAAACTACTGTAGCAGGTTCCCAAATGAATAGTTATTCGCTATTGGTGGAAGGTCGTAGTTTGCAGACACGACAAATTTCAGAGCACGAAACTTTATTCCCAACGATTTGTCGCAACAACGCATAAGAAGAAATTCTTCAAGATAAATGTACGGCTGTGTAATGCAATGAATCAAATTGTTGAGAGAATGAACAACATATTTATAGCAAAAAATGTATACCTTAAACCCTACAACGTTACCAATAAAGTCAAAAATAGAAGTACAATATTTTATAAAATGAATTGTCATGTGTGAGAAAGTTAGAAGGGATGTGTATCTTGACTCACACAACAACAAGCCAACTACCATTACTTTAAGCGGGTTCAATTTTCAAAGTGTAAATGCTATATTAATTTTATTCAATAAAAGAGTGAGTGTTAGAGAGAATGTTCAAATGAAAGCGTTGTCATCCATCATACGATTACACGTTACAAGTTCATACATATTTTCCTCATCAATCTTCTAACATAACACACATTTTTGTCATCCATTTTTTTTTTAAGGATCGTCATCTATCTTATTACTTCATTGAAATCAACTAATAACTCAATCATGTGATCATTTTATTCAAAGAAAAATCAAAATTCATTCATCTTGTGATTATTTTTTTAACTTTCAATTTTGTCAAATAAATACACGATACTACTATTTTTTTTTTTGACTACCGATAAAAAGTAACATTGTCCAAAAAATACCTCGAGTGTAATTCAATGCTACATATATATACACCAACAACTCTTAACTCTTTGTCATGAATACTGGAGCCAAGTTAAGCGGTCACAAATTTCAACTCTACCAAGAAAACAAAAAAAACCCTACTCGAGTGATCTTTGCGGGAATGCTGAATGAAGCGATTTTCATAATCGCTTTTCAGTTTAAGCGGTAAGCGAAGTAAGGATCAAATCAAACTCAGTGTTACATTTTCTGAATCAGATTCCGAATTCGCATTTTCCGTGTCGCTTTTCTAGAGTAGAAGCACGTTTACGCTTCATAAGTCTCACCCAACCCTAACGCAGATCCAAAACCCTATTCAATTCACCGGAACCGTTCATCAGCTATGTGGACCAACGTTTTCAAAATCGTACGTTTTTTCTTCTTAATCTCAATACTCTTCTTTACCAATTCTCATTATTTTGCGTGTTTAGCTGGAATTTTATAGTTTAGGGTTCAATTTCGTTTTAACCTAGTTAGTATATCACAAAACATGCTTTCATTTTTTCAGCTGTAGTTAATCTCATGATGATTAAGTCGGTTAATTTGTTTATGAACTGAAAACTTTGTAAATTTTCTCACATTTATTTCACACAAGGTGTTTGTGTTGTTTTAGTTAGATTTGGTTTGTGAATGTTTGAAAAGCTTATTTGATTGTGTTACTTGCTTTTTTCTTTCTATTTCATCATATACTGGAATTGTGATTTTTTTTCCGATGAAGCGTTGCAAGGGTTTACTGGAGATTACATATATTCGCTAAGTAACTACGTCATTCGATATTTGGTTGCCATGGGCTGGAACACTGATGATTGTGACTTTCTGTCGCCTTCATAATTATGTTTGGTATTGGTCCTATTGGATTATGTTAATGAAACTGTGAGTTAGCTATATCACCCTAGTTGGTATGTGAATTGCCTGATCAAGAACTCGGCTTATGCATAAGATGTTTCCTTTTCTTTTTGATCGGTATCAGTGGCAATGAAAAGTCGTGTGTAATAAATAGCACAGATATGGAAAAAAAGGTGTTCGGCGGGTGACCAAATTACTAGGAGGCGACACGTGTCCTATCCGATTGTTATTTTAAAAAATAAATAAATAGTAAATACATTAGTAGAACAATAAAATATCAGCTTGTATTAATGCTAGGATGGCGACAAAAAAATTGTTTACTTGCTCGATCATGTCAATTAATGTCATGGATCGATATCAACCTCCGTCTTGGCCCACCTGGTCTCATAATATTGTTCTCAAAAAGCGGCGCTATTGCGTAGTGGAATTTTAACAAACTACAATTGTTACGCTATATGCGATTTAATTGTGACGCTATAGCGTAACGTAATTTTAACAAACTATTATTGTTACGCGAATAGTGGCGCCATAGCGCAGTGGAATTTTAACAATCTACTAATGTTACCCGATATGCGATTTAGTACAAAGCACTATCAAATAGTGGTATAGCATAACAAAGTTTGAACAAACCGCTATTTTCATCATTCTGCGATTGACAACACTAGGATATATAAAATAGAAGAGAAATTGTCTTTTAGTCTAACGAAAAATCTCAAGGCCAAATCTCCTTCTCCAAGAACAATATCATTATTAGAAATGAGTGCAAAAGGTTAAACCTCAATGCTGCTGTTTAGTTAGCTTTTACCATAAATTAATGTATATTCCATGCTCCTCCATTTTTGTTCAGAATTTATTTGGTTGTCTTTATTTGTATATAACTATGTATATATTGTTTGAAATTTGTACAGGGTAGTCTGCATCAGATATCATGGTTTCAGTTTCTCCCTCACGAACCTGATCTGAACCCTCTACCTGACAAAAGGTTGGAATATATTTTCTATTTTTCTCCTTCTTTCTGGTTCACTATTTTAATATTATTAATGGGCCATCTTTTGTTCAAACAGTGTAAAAGCAGACCAGAAGGATGCTGCAATGTTACTGGTGCTTTCTTCACATTTGCAACTGCAGAAGGAAGGATTTCTCAGTGCATGGACCAATTCTTTTGTCGGACCGTGGGATCCATCTCAGGGTTTGCATAATCCTGGTAGAGATTGCTGACTTAGTGGTTTTGTCATCTGTGATTATTCACAGTTTTATTGTCTTTTTAGCAAAAGGAAAGAATGGAAATGGTTATCCATTTCTTGCTACCTAAATTTCTGCTTTCTGTACTTAACATGCAGATGAAAAGATTAAGCTGTGGCTTTTTCTTCCGGGGCGTCATTCAACAGTTTCCGAAACTGCTCAGCCAGCTTTATCTGGATTACGAGGTATCACACTTAACAGAACTGTTGTATTGGGCATATATGTAATACCCCGTTAAATAGTATAGTTCAAACAATATAAAACAAATATTTAATAATATAATAATCCCATTTATAGATACCGGCATGTTACACTATACATTTCTTTCGTCAAAGATAGTGGCTTTGTAGCTTTTATACTTTTCTGTTTTTTGAAAACACTCTTACATGGGAAAGTTTTTTTGTTGAAGTTGTTGCGTCTGGGCTCTGGCTCGCTCCTGGGGATTCAGAAGAGGTTGCAGCCGCTCTCTCTCAGGCTTTAAGGAATTGCATTGAAAGGTTTTTCTCCCCCTCAATTCTTCAAAGTGAAGTTAAATTTGGTCATATCTTGCCATTTATCTTATTGAATTTGGCAGAGCACTGCTTGGGCTTTACTACATGAGATTTGGAGATGTATTCTTGAAGGTCCATCAATTTCAAAGTGAAGAACTGCTCAGGTATATTTTTACTGTACTTAGATTTAACACTTAGCTAAATTAAATCTAAATATTACACTAATATTTACAGGGTTATGTACACACACATATATAACAAGTGAAATATAATCTGAAAAGGAAACATTATCCTATAATTTTGGAATCAAATCAGTTACCAACTAAGGGAACTATGAAAGCTAATAGTAACGAAATCTGATTGCAACCAACAGTACAGAAAAAAAAAGTGTTAGCCAGCCTTTACTTGATCCTTTGGTCCCCGGGCAAGCGGAAATTATTCTCACGTTGTCAGTGGGGAACACTGTGGGTAGCCAGCAATGATCCGAATAAAAAAAATATTAACTTGTTAAAGAGCAACAAATGATGTGTGCCCGTTAAAAATGTAATAAGTTATTTTATAATATATAGTTGAGTCAGGATGCATTGACATCAGGTGTTAATGTTTATATTGACACCAAATAATAGCTGTTGATTTTTAATCTAACGTCTCATATTCACTCACATAAAAGAGTCACGTGATGTCTTCTTCTGCATTTTACTCTCACTGTTTTTTCTTCTAAATTCTTCTAAAAAGAACCTCGACGCTGATGCTTCATCCATGTACTCTACTATTTAAATCTTAATTACACTATTTGTGTGCAAAACAAATAGTGATAAAGAAAAATTTCAAATAGTGACTTTATGCTCTGTCTCCAAAGTTTGTCAAACAACCTCAATAAAAAAGCTGGAACTGTTTCGAAGAACCACCGTGAAAATAATAATAGCAGAATGCAAAGGAACCAGATCTACGATTACAACCACCGTGCCGCTGTCATCAGCTCACTGTGCCACTGTCATACATGTTTTTTTAGGAAGAATTCGCCGTCTTTACGTTCAACCACCGCCAGCGGCACACCCCTCTCTTTTGACACCCAGTTCGCTTGGGGCGGACTTCTCCGGCCTCCACCGACCTAAGGTCGGCGACTTTGTTCATATCTCCTTCGTTCTCTCTCTCTCTCTCTATCTCTATTTTCTATCTCTCGATAGGCTTGTACGGTCACCAATAAAATACGACGGTATTGAAATAGAGTGAAGTTAGGTCATGACATTTTCAACAACAAGGTGAATAGAAGCTCCATGACAGTCACGTGACTTTTTAAGTGAATGAATCTGAAGCATCAGATTAAAAAAAATCAACAGCTATTATTTGGTGTCAATATAAACTTTGACACCTCGTGTCAATGGATCCCGACTCTAAATAGTCATTAATAGGGTCATGTGTAACCACATTAAAATGATCTTTGGGTACAAGTATTTTCCAAATCCCATAATTACAAGGCTGGCTACAGTTCCCCTGATGCAATAGATGGATTCATAGGTACAACAAAAATTGAATGACTCTGTAGAAGTTGTTTTTCAAATCGTTGCTCCAATTTGTTCCTGCAATGTAATTTTAAAATCCTAGATTACGTCCAACCCTAAAAACGATATGGTGAACTAAAAAAGTTCCCCTGATTTCTCTTGCCCTCCCTCCGTCTTCCCTCCCTCCCCGCTCTGTCCTGTCCTGTTTTGTTTAGGGAGTTAGGGGCATGTGCATTTATTTTTTAATTTTCCTTCATTTTGATTTTTCTTTTAACCTGATCATAGTTTGGTCTGTTTGCTTGGTTTGGGTGGAGTCTAATAAAAAAAGGCCCAATAATATTTACCAATGGTTGGGTCTTTTTGTTTAGTAGCTTAAGTTTTTTTTTTTGAAGGAAGTAGCTTAAGCTGTTAGTAGTTTAATTTATCGTTTGTAGTACGGTTTATTCTTCTTATTATGTGTGTTTGTGTGTGAGTTTATATATGCACAAAATATTAATTATATTATGTAGAATCTTACAATACGTGTTAGGATCTCCATTTAATTACCTGGACTCCAGGGATTGCTCAACTAATTACTCTCTAGAATCCTTTCCTATTTTACTACATTGCAAATCATACTTAAGATCAGAAAAATGGTATTTTCGCAGCGGAAAATCATGAAAGAATATTTACATAGCAAGAAATATGAAAAGATCTTCAAGGTAATAATAGTTTCAACATTCTCAACAAAAGGAATGAGGAATCCCTAATTTTTTTTTATTAATATGGATACGGGTTGGTACACACTCAAACATCCACGTGTACGCAAACTGAGTGCCTATTATTATTATTATTACTACGCGCCCGTCTTTTCCGCTCTTTTTATTGCGCTAACGCGTGTAAATTATTAAACGGTATTTTATATGAAATTTTGATTTTGATTAAAATTAAGTACAAATATTTGTGACTTTCAAATTGTAACAAACCCAAAAAATCATGTTTATCTTTTTCAATAACAACAGTAATAGTAGCATGGTTGCAGCTGCTTCTGTTTCAAATAAGCTGCTTGCAGCCTTCAGTTTAATAGTAGCATGGTTCAACTGTATAGTGCGAGTCGCTGTAACTATCTATAAGGTGACTCGCGGAACAAATTTTATGTTGGATCAAGTTTCACAACTGTAAACTGTACCATGACAGGCTTATTTCCCATGAGACCGTAGATTCCTTATAGATTTAGGCTGTTTGCATTGAACTCGAACAAAATCGCGAAATCCAAATGCCACCAAAGCTGATTGACTGGATCGTTGTCTGCATTCTGTGATGTGTTGCCTCTATACTGCTTTTTGACTGTGACCCTGCTATTGCCTATTTTTGATATTTACAGGAGAGGACACCCTGCATTTGAGTTTGTTTTTGCTGCAACAGAGGAGGCAATCCTTATACATGTCATAGTATCCTCAAAGTATGATGCTGCTAGAAGTTTTAGATGGCTTATAGTTTAGTTTGCATTAAAATATTTACCTATTGTTTTCCCTCTTTTTCGTCAGGAATATCCGGATGCTTTCAAGCGGTGATCTAGAAAAATTATTGAAACATTCTACGGAGACAACATACACACTTCCAGGTTGGCAGGATTTTTGTCCATGAGTTTTTGGTTGCTCTCTTAGGATTGCATTAAACATTTGCGTTATGCTGGCTTTTGTTTGGTATGCAATGATATTAGCAATGGTTGTATTTTCAAGGATTGGCTTATGGGGACAATTTTCCTTTGAACAGCATTTTGCTTTTCAATGTTTTTGTTTTTGTTTGTGTGTCATGAATTGCTGGTTTCTTTCAGATGTTCAGAGGGATGGATTTGGAATGCTTTGTTGTACTGAGTTTTGTTTGTTAGAGAATTTGTTTCTGATATTTAGATAATTCAATGGGACCTGTATCCCCCACTAGTTTTCGTTGTTATTTTCTTTCAAATTAATTAATTTCATTGCTATTTCAAAAGAGGTGCTAATCTTTTCTTTCTCTACCCACTTTTTTGTCGAGTTATTGTCAATATATCTGTCATTGATATTCTGTCTTTAGGTGTTTTATCATGATTCATATGTTAATGCATGTCTCTTCATACTTACCAATGTACATAGGGTTACCAAGTTCATTTTAGTTCTCCAGATGGCTTTTCCTGGCAGCATATTTTAAATTATTTTACATTATTATGTGGCAGTGATTGTTTCTCCTCATGGAATACGTGGCAACCTGACTGGTTGTTCATCAAGTGATCTTGTCAAGCAAAGTTATTTCAGGTCCTTTTTTATAACCCTTTATCTGTATAATTGAAGTATGAAGATATCACCACTGACTGAATTCCACTTTTTTTTTTTTAATTTTATTGTATAGCAGTTCTGCCAAATTTAGGGTGTCAAATGGAATTATAGGTCTCCCGTATCATGTTTCCCAGGGTGTTGGTTGCCAGCTGAGGGGGCAGAATTGTTTTGTTGAAGTAAGCCTTGGCTTCCCTAGATCTGAAACTGACAAGGCATTGCAGCCAAACAAAAATATTGTTAGGAATTTACCCAAATCTCCTGTCCTGGGACACAGTGATGGCAAGGGATCACCAGATCATTTATCAGATAATGAGAAAACATTTCTCTATCCAGCCGAGGCAGTGCTTGTACCCGTTTTTCAAACGTCGTTAGCTAGGTCATCTTTGAGAAGGTATTTTTTTTCCACGTCTTTATTTTTCCCTTTCTTCAATAAGAGTTCTATGTGGCTTTTAAGACAATCTGGTCAAGCTTGTTTCCTGTTTGGTTCTTTTTTTGTGCAATATAATGTTTTTTAATAGTCATCAAGACACAAAAATAAAATAACATGGGAATTAGAGAATATGGGGCTGTGCATTAGGAAATGAAAAAACAAAGAAACAAAGAAAAACAGAAAACATCACTAGAGGAAAGTTTCTCAATCCCTTTGCATATCTACTTGGGAAACCTCCTTGAAAAGTCCATGTTACTGCAAATAGAATCCAGTGATCTAATCTTATTTGAATTAGCTCCTTAGCAAGTAAATCTTCTTAAAAATACTGGTGTAAGCTCCAATCAAAATGCACTGTTGAAATTTGGGGCCTAACTCAACCTTACAAAACCAGCTTGTAAGGTGAGAGTGCCTCCGCTTTATAAACTCTGATCAAGCTTCCTATCTAACCGATGTGGGACTAAATCAACCCCCTCAAAGACAAGCCCACATAATGACATAAGGCAACTAGGGGCAGATCGCAATTAAGGTGGAATTACCAACACCTCCTATCACAATTAAGGTGGGATTTCCAACATGCACCAAAGAGAATTATGGATCACCAAGCGTAGTTAATGGTGGTGCAGTGTAGTAGAGCACAACTTCATTGCTCCCAAATGCATATGATAGAGCATTTCCCCATTGCGGCAGAGTTTTGCAATAGTGCTTGGTAGCCATTTAAATTGTGGCCTTGCAACCACTATTACAGTTCTGGTTGCAGCTGCTTAGAACCCATCCTCCATGTAAAACTTGGAGAAACTTCATAGAGAATTTTCTAACAAACTTTTACCACAAATCTCTTTTCTTAATTGAATGAATAATTCTGTTACAAAACAGCTATATATATGAAGCTGGTGAATACCTGCAATAGCAGGTTAACCTATCTCTAACTGAGACAGGTCAGTTACGTGACAGCTCAGGTGCCAGCTGTATACATTACAGCTGGCTTAACTAGCTCTAAACTAATTACATGCTTAACTAGTGCTTATCTAATAGTTACACTTATACTCCATATCGGTGCTGATCTTATTTTCTGTGACCCCTAGTTGGAGGGACTTGGATCCTCCCAACAAGGAAATGAGAGTGGGAGGAAAGAGAAAAAGAAAAAATATGAGAAAAAGATTAAGAGAGAGAAATTTAGAGCGATAAAGAGATTAAAAACTGTCGGAGTGGGATGGTGAGAAGTTTTGTAGCAGACGATCCAATTGTTAGCTGGAGAACTCATCATCTACTGACCAGATCATCTACTGACCAGAACCCAAAGTCCAATAGCTAGGCTCTAAGTCCATAAGCTGCTATCATTTCTGTTTTGAAGAATTTTATGGTTTCCAAAGGCTTCCTCTCTTTCACATTCAGTACAGGCATCTTTACTCCCTTTAGTTTTTACTCTTCTGGGATGCGAATTCTTACTCTTAATTTGTGCCACTTCTATCTTCAGCTACATTTATTGATGCTACTTGAGCTGCAACAACTTTAATTTTTTCATTAGATTGGACATATATGTGACATACCTACATGTGCAATGTGAATGTCCCGCTATATAAACCAGTGCACTTCAATCCTAAAGGAGCTCTAATTCTTTCTGTATTAATGTGAACGTACAGATTTTGGCTGCAGAATTGGATGGGTCCATCCCTGGCTGGTTCCTCATCCTTTATTCACTGGTTTGTTGTTCTCTCTATCTCTGTATTTTTTCCTTGCATTCTTTGATTATCGAGGTTAGTATTTATGTTTTCTGCTCATGGCTGTTTCATGTGAGTTTCTGTTTCTGGCATACGGAGAAAATAGGAAGCCTTGTTGCATTTTTTCCTCCCGTTTCTTTCTATAGAATTTTCTGTTTGTGGATATCTTATTCTCAATTTTTTCCTTCTTTCTTAAAAAATATCATTGACTTGACATATATGTATGTAGTAATGGGTTTATTGATGAACTTTCTCTCACATATATATTCCTTAAGCAAACATTATCCCTATAATGTTTTTTTGGTTAATTTTTTGAACACATAAATATGCTCAGTTTTGCTCTGGTTTTGGTTAAAGCATAAACTTTCATATCTTGAATCTTAAATGTTCTTCTATCTTATGTAGTGCGGGTAATGTGGAATCTACTGAAGATCCTTGGGCTGAATACAATGGATCCCGAACTCAAAATAGTTATGATAGTAGTAGCAATAGCAACAGTAGCAGTATCAGTAGCTTAAGCGCCAGCTCTAGTGATAGTGATTACAAGACTACAGGACCAAGTGAACTAGAGGCAGATGCTGATTCTTTAGCATGTAGACAGCCTATGATATCATCCGCTGATCGGTTGGGAAGTGATGCCAAATTGGTATGTCTTTATCTATTTCTGAAAAGGTACTTTAGATTTTTTTACCAAGAAAGTTTATCAAGATGAGTAAAACAAAATTACAAAGAACTTGGAGGATAATCGATTATCTAAAAAGTAGAGAAGGTAAATTAAAGCAAGAAAACAAATACCAATTGAACAAAGTCAACCAAATCACTCTGCATATCTGTGAGTGACCGCTTGAGAAAACCATCTGTGTTTTACACCAAATAGAAGTCATTTGCCTAATCTTCTGGCTTTCTTGAGCATACAAACAATGTTACCCTTCGGTAGAATGAACAAGATAACAGCTTACACTTCACATTGCCATAAACATTCCCCTCTACCAAACTACTAATTTCAAAGCTGCTAAAGCTAGTCCCCAAAAATTTCCCTCTGTTGTCCGTGATGGTTTTTATTCTTGGATTAAAAGGAAGTGTAATAATGGTGTAGTATTTTTTTTAAAGTTTAATGTTTGAATGCATCTGTTACTCATACGTGGTCCCAATAAGTTCTGGAATTGGTATACATGTACTTATAGTTTAGCCATATCCATACAACATAGCAGCTTACATGCTTGCTACTTTGTAAGTTTTTTGAAGGAAATACTTCACAAGCTAGTCACTTATTTTGTTGTATGCACGTGAAGATGGCTAACTTACCGCGTTTATGAAATAAATTGAGAAAGAGTCAGGATCCGTTGACACCAAGTGTCAAAGTTAACTTTGACACTAAATCTCATCCGTTCAATTATTTGATCCAAAGGCCTTTATTTATTCATTTAACATTAATTTTGTTCCTTTTTAGGAAAAATATCTCATTTATTAGCTTACTTCCTGATTTTTTATTCTTTCCAGAAACATATTAATCTCTATCGATTCCTCTACAGATTGATAGAGATATATATTTTTTATTAGTTTATATCACAATTATTTGAGTCGTTGTGATCAATATCTGTGAAGAAAAGGCAACAGGGTGCAGAATCATGTAATTCTTTGAATTCACATTTTACCACTTCTTTTAGATATGTTAATGGTAACCAAACACCATAGCACGTTCTCTGAACTCACAGCACGTTAATGGAATAATTGTTCCTTTGTTTTGTTAGTAAAACTATTAACATTTTTTCTATCAATCTGGTAATGCACACATAGATATATGAATTAACCCATCATATTGACAGTGACACATGTTTTCATATTGCTTTCCTATCTATCAATCTGAAAACGCACAAATAGATATTTGAGTAATGTATTGTGATTTAAATTAAAAATTCTCTTAACAATTTGGAGAAGAAGTGATCAGCGAACATAGAGAGACTAGTGAATGCGTTTTTGGAAAGAATCTCAAATCAAGATCTAAGCAAATAAATGATATAATTTTCCTAAAATGGAACAAAATCAATGTATGAGTAAATGCGGACCTTTGGATAAAAAAATTGAATGGACGAGATTTGGTGTCAAATTTAACTTTGACACCTGATGTCAACGGATCCTAACTCATTTAGAAAGAGTCAGGATCCATTGACACCAAGTGTCAAAGTTAATTGATTATTAGTTTTTTTTTTTGTTGAAAAGATGATTATTTGACACATCAGTTATTTTTTTTAGATTAGCAAATCTTTTTAAACTTTCCTATTTGGCCAATCTTAACTTTTGTACAATTGGGCATTAACAGTGACTTATTGCTGTGCAGGGCTCCAAGCGTTCTCGAACAGGATTGATACAGTCATTAAGTACGCCTACAAATATTCCTGGGCAAGATGCGTACATGTCTGATTTTGGTTCCATGGAAGTTAACAATTTTGCCATTACAAGAGTAGGGAATGAGTCAACTGGGTCTTACTGGGACTGGGATGATAATGATGAGGAGAATAGAGGCATGGAATTGAATATGGAAGCTCTTTTGAAAGAGTTTGGTGAAGGTTTTGCTGACTTCTTCGTTCGTGATGAATTGCCTTTTGGAGAGGTATCTGAATATTTACAGTACCATATTTAGAGGATTCCTTCTTTTGATTTCCATTTTTTTCTCTCTATATTAAAGTAAGAGCTATTAAGTTATGCTTCCCTGTTTAAACTGTTGTGTGACACATTAGGACTATTAAATTGGGTGGATTCTAGGGTGAGGGTCCAATTAGGTCCCTCACCGGTGAACCACGAGAAAAACATCAATAGATTAAATAGGTGGTTCAGATTTATTTAAATTAAAAGAGGGAATATGTAGAACTGCTCACATTCAATCATATCCTGCAATGGTTTTACCCTATGTTACAATTCGTGTAGAAATTCTTCCCATAATCAGATAACTGCTCTTCCCCTCAAACCATCAAATTTGTAAATCAAAT
>Ga0228710_1009807_pt1 | contig 13102 bp, 3 predicted proteins | sample MedpolnodulmetaG_FD_177995 | JGI IMG/M metagenome (GOLD analysis project Ga0228710, IMG submission 177995) | Root nodule microbial communities from Medicago polymorpha collected in Santa Monica, California, United States - pink nodules | ecosystem: Host-associated > Plants > Roots > Nodule...
GGTTCGCTTCAATTACAACCCTAGTGGTCCAAAATGGTTAAACGGAGGTGGTGGCTGGTGGTGGTTTTATGGTGGCTATGTAGGAACAAGGTAATGCCGTGGAACATTTCCGACAAAGCAGCGGTAAAAACAAATAGGCCGGGAACAAATAGGCCTAAGGCATTCAATCAGGTCAAAACAAGATCTATTAAGAAAGCTTACAATAATCGTACAAGATAAAGCTAGGAAGTAACATCAGATAGAACATTACGGATATATCCTTGAGTAGTTCTGCATTAAGAATAGAATAAATCGAGAAAAAAAGTTGTAACTGGCTATCAATTCAAACAGTTGATAAATAAAGAAAATAAGAATCAAGGATAATAACTAGAAACACAAAAAATGAAATGTGAGGATATTTCACTTTGTTGTGTTCCTCTTCAATTTCACATGAAGAACAAGCTTCTATGGTTCGCTTCAATTACAACCCTAGTGGTCCAAAATGGTTAAACGGAGGTGGTGGCTGGTGGTGGTTTTATGGTGGCTATGTAGGAACAAGGTAATGCCGTGGAACATTTCCGACAAAGCAGCGGTAAGAAAGGGAAGCCAACAATAAAATGGAAGATTTGGATTTCAAAATAAATAAAAATTGTAATTTACATTACTACCTACTGATTGAGTAGTTCTATAAAGGAAAAGAGTGAGTTTGTTGTCCAATTGAAAAAGGTGTAGGATGATAATATACTCCGTATTTGTAAAAGATAACTGGGAATATATTACCAGCCTCTCCCCCAACCACCACACAAACATAATGAATATTTATATTTATTTATTTATTTCGCAAAATATTTTAATTTAGGGGCTTCGTACTCGAGAAGAAGAAGACAGAGTTTCTAGTCATCTTTTGCTCAAGGTGTGTAGCAAGTTTGATAAAAGAAGTGAATATTTTTGTTTTGCTAGTTATTTGCATTTACATGATGTTTTCTTCTATTTTTCTCCTTTATAAGATTATGCATTAGAACATCAGAGATCCCATAAAATGAGATCAGGAATATTTGGAAGTTAAACTTTATTTTATTCCTTTCTTCATATTTGTTTAAATATCTTTAATTTTTTGGCTTTCTTTTTGCTCCTTACTATGTTCTGTTCTAGGCTATTGCAAATGCATGCAAGGTTTCTTCAAATGATATTCCGGAGTTGAGTGAATCAGATGTATCCGATGAATGTGAAAAGCAATTTAATGAAGATCAAGAGTTAGAGCAACTTATAAATGGTCAAATATGCTTCAAGATTTATCCATTTAGAAGTGGTATAGTTAAACCTTTGTGCAGAAACAATATTATTACTGTTACAATGACGTTTTACGTTTTTATTGATAATTTTTTATTCTTTGGTTTCAGAGATACCAGCAGAAAGGAAAATAATACTGCCCGGTTCTTTCAATCCTTTACATGATGGGCATATCAAGCTCATGGAAGTTGCAAGCCGGTATAGAAACCCATGTTCTTTTGACGGAAGTATAAAATACATGTTATGTTATTTGATGAAAAAAATGCACAAATTTATATGTTGTTTCTTAATTCATTTAACGTCTGCTTATAAAATACAAGCAAGTTTCTTCTTACTTTTTGTTGTTATTTTTATATGCTTGTTATAAATATGTGCTCGTCAGCCTATTGTTCTTTTTAATCTTTAAATGGGAATCCCCACAAGTATAGCTGTGGGATTAACCGTTGGGATCAGAAACGGTGGTTAGATGAAATCCTTCCTTAAGTGGTGACTGTAGGATTTGAACCCTTGCAGTTACCAATATAGTTCACCTGGGCTCACAGTCTACTCTTATTACGACCAATTTCATTATGACATTAGAGGCTAATTAATATAACTATGTGTCTTGGAACATATGAAGTTAAGGTTAACTATATGAGGAATGCTAAGAACACTCTCTTTCTAACACTCTCTAACAATCACTCCTTTATTGGGTGAAATTAATATGTGTAAAACGGGTATTTTAGGTACATATATACATAAAATATACATATTAAATATACTACTTCTCTTCTTTTCTTATTATATGTGAAAACTACAAAGGGTGCTCTTATAAAAAGAGATGAAGGGAGTATATTGTTATTTACTGAAAAATGTTAGGCAAAATTACACAATTCGTCTCTTAACTTAATTTCAGGTAACACTTTCATCCTTTATCTTTTTTTTCCTGATTTAATCCTTTATGTTATTATTACGTAACACTTTCATCATTTATCCTTTTCTTTTTGCGATATAGTCATGTATGTTATATATAATGTCAACGTCGTTATCCATTTTTATCAAAACAATAAAAAAATTCATCAAACTCATAAAAAACCCAAATCTTCATCATACAAACATAGAAACCCAAATTTCATTGAATAAAACCTATAAAAAAGGATATCAATGTTGACATTTTATAACATAAAGGACTAAATCGCGGAAAAAAAGATAAAGGACGAAACTGTTACCTCATTATAACATAAATGGTGAAATCGGGAAAACAAACCGATAAAGGACGAAAGTGTTACCTAAAATTAAGTTAAAGGACGAATTGTGTAATTTTGCCAAAATGTTAATATTAGTTATCATAATTAGTTAATGAAAAAGCAAAGAAATAACTTATCATATAGGGCTAATAATAAAGCATAAAATATTCTCTTTAAAATTTATATTTTATGTCAATGCTATGATATTCAAATATCATTAATTGGACAACAAGTCTAAACTGTACAATTTCAAATCTTTAGATTATATCATATTATATATTGATGTTTTTTTTAATCAAATCTCTTTTGAAAGTCTAATTAGGATCAGTTATATGTATGATGGTTTATTTATATTTATTTTCATTTATTGGTAATTGTAATTCATAGTCTCACTTATTAAAGCACATCCATGCAGCATTTGCGGTGATGGGTATCCTTGTTTTGAACTATCTGCGGTCAATGCAGACAAACCTCCATTATCAGTGTCTCAGATCAAAGATCGCGTCAACCAATTTGAAAAAGTTGGTGAGGTTCTTTTATGCTCTCCTTGGTTCAATATACAAAACACACTGTTCCTTTTTGTTTTTGAATAACACACAGGTCCTAACTATGCACACTAGTTTCTTAAAGATCATCTGTTATACTATTTTATGAAGGAGACCCTGCTTCTATTTTTATGCTTAACAGGGACTTATTGCCTTTCTGATGTACCATATATTATGTAATTGGTAATGTGATACTATTTTTACATAGCTAATACTGAATGAGATTCATATGTGCTTTATTTTGAGCATTTAAGATAAATTCGTACGGTATTATGTTATAGTGAAGAGTAGGATTAAGAGGAGTCAAAAGAATTAGGATTCGTTAGGGCAGTTAGTTAGTTAGTTAGTTAGGGGAGATTCAATTAGATAAGTACGGGGTTATTGTAGAAAGTAGACATTCAGCCACTTGTTTTTGGGAGAGAACTGATCAAGAGCTCTGATGACAAGCAGAAGCCCTGGGGAGAGTATCTCTTGATTTTCCTGTTTAGATTTGTTCATTCTATAAAGCTGTTCTTTCCATTTCTCTATTTTTCATCACTTTTGCAAATATGATACTCAGAGCTTAACACTGTTTTTCAGTACTTAGTTTATTATTGTTTAAAGAACCACCTAAAGTTGTAAATGACTTCTCTACGATAACTGCAGGACAGACAGTAATTATATCCAATCAGCCTTATTTTTATAAGAAGGCTGAACTATTTCCCGGCAGTGCTTTTGTAATTGGTGCTGACACAGCAGTGAGGCTTATTAATGTATGAAACTACTTACTGCTTGGATCAATTATACATGAATTTCATTATTTCTTGTCTTGCAATTTTTCGATACTTGATTGTTTCTAGGGATGTAATCTCAGCTTGCAAAGCACTCAATCCCTAGATTCTGTTGGACCATGTCACTATCCCATATGATATATATGTTTTTTTTTTGTGGACAGTACTTTAGCTGCTTTTTTAAAGCGCATTATTTATTCATTGGAATGTTCTTTCAACAAATGCTTTTTATTTTGTCTTCTGATCCTTAAACTGTGTGTCAATTTGTAGTGGTTGGCTCATGTTTAATTATATTCCTAAAATGGACCGACTTTTGTTAAACAAAATTGTCTTTTTTGTTCAAACATGGAAATTTATGCCTAGCACATTGAAATTGCTATTTGTCCAAAACATTAATTGAGGTTCTGGGCGAATAAGTAAGATGGTTGACATCAGTTCAGAATAATGAGTTTGTATAAATCTGAGTCTGAGTTATGTACAAGGGAAATTGATATAATTTTGCAGCATTCTATTTTGAGATAATGTGATTCAAATACACACTGAGATGATGGAAAGTGGGCCACTAGATCCAAAAAGAGATCATAGAATGTCATCGGTGGTGGTAATTGTTGAAGAGTTGCGCTCGGCAAAGAGTTAGCAAAACTTAGGAACGGATCCCTTCATGTAAGATTTTCACACAACTAGATCATGTAAAAAATTTGCGTCTATCTCTCGTCCTAAAGATTAAATAATATATAGGTGGATCCCTATCAAGTTTTATGAAGATGGAGGATATATACAACTCCCACATGATCTTGTTATATGAAAATCAATGTCATGTTAAAATATCGCACAAGAGGATCCTTTCCCATCATAGGTCATAGATATGGTGATTGAGTTAATTGGGAGGGGATAGTATTCTTGAAATCCCACATGACATTTCTCAAATGTTGTGAATATCCTCTTGAAAACAGTATTATGTCTACAAAATTCAAAGGCTAACAGTAAACACGTTAAGGAAACATAAGAAAATACACAAATAAAAATGTCTTATTATTTATTTCTCATTTTTGCCTCGTGGATGCCAGCCAAACCACAAGTCTGAATGGTGTATGTAGTGACTTAATCAGTACCTGAAATTTGCATTCCGTGCTTAATTTGTTAACTAACATTTATGTTACTCTTGTAGCCTAAATACTATGACGGGGACTACAACAAGATGCTGAAGATACTTGGTGGTTGTAAAGAAACAGGATGCACCTTCCTTGTGGCTGGTCGGAATGTAGATGGTGCATTTAAGGTAGTACCGGAATAGAAAAGATCAATTCTAATTTTGGTATATTTATTTTTCAAATGTTATTGAGGACATTGTGTGATGCTACAGGTTCTTGACGATTTGAATGTTCCTGAAGAACTAAAAGACATGTTCATCTCCATTCCAGCTGAACAGTTCCGCATGGATATATCCTCTACTGAGATTAGAAAAAAAAGTGGGATGTAAATATTTTTATGGCTGAAGGTCAATATATTATAGTCAAGGGTGAAATCACTTCCTTCATGAAGCACAAATCCGCATTATAAAAGTGGTGACTTTGTTCCTCTGCATTTTAAAACAATCGCAGGAGGTACAGTTTTCTGATCCAAGGTTTTATGTTCACCGAACTATCCTTTTCATTATAGTTTCAAAGAGGAGTCATGTGTGTGCTGCACACTTATTGAATACTCATGCACAAATATAAGGACGTGTCCATTCTTGAATTTTAATATATTAAGATCATGATGTATTTTAAAATAAATCGATTGCACCAATTGAATTGAATTGAATATACACTCTTGTTGGGATTTGTAACTGGCGTGGTCTATTTTCAAAGGAAAAAAAAATTGGTCTGGTTGCCAACTTGTGGTAACTTTTATTCTGGGAATATTTTTTAGAAACCCAACTTAGCAAGTTATATGCTAAAATAGATACCTAGTCAACATCTCAATTGCATCTTATTAAACTGTTATAATTTGCTGCAGCACTGCTGTAGACTTGGTTATGGGATGGACCTCCTTGAAGGGCACCACCCATTATTACAACTTACATGAAGAAACAATTTTTCAATTGAAGATAACAAATTTACCTTGTACAGTCTTAGCAATAGCACCCTATACTATTTTGACTAGAATTAAAAAAAAATCCCTATCTAGTTTCATAGCACTGACTGACTGGTGATGATGATATATAGTTTGATGAGATAATATACAAAGGTCAACCACCACATCCTCCACCACAGCCAGCTCCACACCCGGCGGCAGCGCAGGCAGAACCACCGGAATAGTTGTTGGCTGTCGTGCCGGAGGCTTTGGTTGAGGTTTTGGATACTCCATCTGCACAGAAGAAGATAATAGCAGCAAAAAGAGACAGGCTCACTAATACTGCACATAACATGAAAACTAAACTTCCAAACTCTTCAATCAAGCTGCCACGGCCGCTGCCACCAACTTGGTGCCTTGTCAACCCTATCTCTTTCCATTGCCTCCCCATTTTGTGCCGTGCAAGGCTCCAATGATTCTATAATTGCCTCTGTAAACTGTGCGTGGAAGTGGAAAAACCAAAGATAAAGAGAGATGCTACAATAAATATCTTGTCCTTTGGTAGGTATGAAAAGCTCATGGAAATAGTGGCTCATATATAAAGGAAAAAGAATGTGAGTAAAGGGGGGAAGTGAAGGCAATAAACTTTATTATCCACTTAAACGTTAATGTCTTAACTTTTTCTTGGCGGAAAATTCTATAGTATGTGTGAAGCAAATAACGTGAGTGTTGTTGCCGGCTACATGAGTCTGAATTGTGAATGAAGAAACTTAATCTTAATCTTATCCTAAACTGACAAATAAAGAAGTGAGTCGAGTCATATAAAATACTAGTTCTTTGTGCTAAAATGTCAAAGGTTTCACATTCTTGTCATTGAATTGACCACGGTTATTCAATCAGGTGGATTGTTCGAAGAGCTGAAAACTTGAGTCTTTGAACTTAATATATTTTATTTTTTTGTTTATTAGTAATAAAGAAATAAAATAGAAAATACATTTTTTTACTAACTTTTTTTTTAAAGAAAGTTTTACTGACTTAAGATGGAAGGTCACTTGCTTGAGAAGAAGTCCTTTTTAAAGACAACAATAGTTTCTTTTATAGGTTCTTTTCACTCGATTAATCCTATTTGAAATAAGTCGGGCATCAGTGGGAACATATTCGATCTGGTATTCAAACATTGGTTCACTATATTGTGGGAGTTTAACTCTTCTGCTAGACCCAACCTTTTTGGTGATAGTGATTCTTTTTAATTTACGTTTTAAAGTGATCATCGACCCGACAAGGTTACAATATATTCGTCAAACCAATAGATCACTGGTTGAATCAGATTAAACCCAATGAATTCGTCGTATAACCGGATCTCTAAAATTTGTCTTTGTTTTAAGTTAAATTGAATTGGATCACCCAATCTCTTTAAATTTTAGACTTATAAAATGTTTTAGAGCAAATAAAATGTTTAACTCACCGGTAATTTGTAACTACATAAAAGGCACCTTTGACTTAACCAATTATGTGAACATTTTAAATATTTATAAAAATATTTTGTATTATATACTCTTTTTTTAGGCTAAAGTATGATATATATTTTTTTAAGACTCCACACTAACCCACCAAAATTAACATGGGATAATCGAATCTGATACTTTAAAAGGGATACACTTTAAGGTTTCAAACCAACACCATCAAACCAATCTACGTGGGTTGTATGGTATATTTTTATTTAAGGATCTTTTTTACATTATAAAATACTGTGATGAAATAAAATCTGAGTCTATGATTTAAGCATACATACAATCGTAGTAGCACGAATGTTGGGATTAGAAATAAATATAGATCTAAAATTCCAGCACACGATAACCAACAAAAGTATTCACATTCACAAATACTACACAGTTCACAAATAGATTAGAAAAGCTTAACGAGGATATAACTGGGAAGAACTTCTAGCAGCAGTTTACTCAGAAGCATTTGCAACATTCTCAAAATCTCACTTCTTGTGTCTTCCAAGTGATAGGATTTATATATAACTAGTCGGGACAAGTCATTATAATAGATCTTTAAAACATTACACGTAATCCCAACACAATAAGAAATTAATTACAAATAGATACGGTAACTTACAAATTATAGAAGAGGATGAGAAGATGTTGCTTCAATTTACTTGATCACAAGCTTACGATATATTAATGCTCTTCAACATTTTCCAATCTCCAGGGACCTTGTAATCCAATCATTCATTAACGCACACTACACAATCCTCTTCAACCTAAAAGATGAATGGCACAACCTACTAGTGATGTTAATAATACTATGAGTTCCACGGTGAGTATGTAATTTACTGCACACCGAACCTAAAAGATGAATATGCAAGCCTTGTGCCATATTACACCACCGCCTAGCAACCTATCCTCAAATACTATATTTTCACCTCCTCCAATACACCACCTTGCTCCTTTCAATAAAATAGGAATGCATTTACAAATGCTTCGGGACACAAAACTAGCATTTTATGAAATGTTTAAAGATTTAACGACATAATTCGTATTTACACGTACGAAGTTTCCACTATGCTTAGAAGCGAGTAATTTATGTCGAGGAACTTGTGGTCAGTAGAGCACATTAGATAGGTTCTCTTCTCGCAGTAAATTTTCTCCTACACAAGAGTCAATGATCAAATTCTTCACCCCTTACTACTTATTTAAGAAGTCTGATTTCCTTACTACTTGCACCAATCCATTGTTGATATCTTGTCCAAATTATAATTGATTCATAAATTATTACGGCATCTTAAATTTCAAATTTTCATTAGTGTAACATCACACACTAACAAAATTAATGAAGTTTTTATAAAAAAAACCCAAAAAAGAATTAATGAAGTTGTGATATTTGAAGATGTCATGGTCCATGCCAACAACGCCCGAAATGTACTCCTACTCAATTTTCCGTAAATTGAATTGAGTGTTAACTCTCCGAGTTTACCAAATTTACATTTTTAGGTACCAAAGTCGTGTTAACTCGGAGGTAAACTCGATTTCTGGTTAAATCGGAAGGTCTGACGAGTTTGACCGAGTTAACACTCGGTAAACTCGTGTAAACTTGACCGAGTTTACATTTAAAAAAAAAAGACCTTTTTTTTGACCCATTTTTTTCAAAACCCAATTCCTTTTCTACAAGCTCAAATACTAAAACGTTTACTGAATAGTTTTTTGGATTAATTATTTAATTAATCAATTATGGATTGACAATAATCAATTATTAAGTTAATGTTATAATATAAATTATGGTCTATTGTATCAAGCACTGATTAGTTGATGAATATGTGTATTGACTATTCTTTCTAAATGGACGTGATGGGTTGGACCATTTAGTCAAGTCCAATGAGAGGTCCCTGCCATCAGACGATTAAATGATTCTGAACATTAACATTCCGATGCTATACGGAATGAGGATAGTCATCCCTCTCATCCTTTTGACAGTTCATTCATCAACCTAATTCAAAGCTACACAATTTCTTTATTCATTCATTATTATTATCGATGATATTTTATAACTTATATCTAATGATCTATGGCTAAACACTAAAACTTTTATCAATTGGCATCAGAGCCAAATAGATACATGTTATGGCCACCGATAAATATCGAATACTAATCAGTTTTGGCTGTTGTGATTTATATGAATTCTATTATATCACCATTATGTTTTATTCTATGTATGCCCAAAATCTGATGTAGGATATATTATACAAGGCACGGTTAGTATTTCACTATTTTGCCAATATGTCGAATTTGTTGTCTTTTCCATTAACTGAATTCTATTAGTTGCGAATCGATGTTTATTGTATCCTTTATTTGCATGTTTATTTCGCAAAACATCATGTGTGTTACAAGAATTGAAATTCACATAAACTATAATTTTATTCGATACGTAAATTCGTTGAAACAGATCAACGATTCTGAAAATTTGTAAATGGTTTTTTTTTTTCCTCATCAAAGTAGATCGCTGGGTATTATTAAAGAAGAAATCAATATCTATATTTGGATTTTGCTAAGAACCCTAAATTTTTCAATCTCTGATTGAGTCGATAATCCACAAAATTGATATGTGGTTTCCTTTAGTCTCCCAATCGCGATTTCAACACCAATTGAACCGTCATAATTCGTCCTCTAGCGAGCGAGATCAAATTGGGTCAAATTGTGGGTCAAATTGTCCATTTAATATATATATATATATATATATATATATATATATATATATATATATTAATTCCGGGTCGGATTCCCTTAATTATCTACCGGACCCAATTCTTTTGCACTAATCCGCGTACAATTATTATTTTTTAAATGGCCGTTATCCTTCTTCTTTTTTGTGTTGATCATGTGTTAGTCTTCTTGCTGATCTGGCCTAATATTCATGATATAAATTTATCATACCTATTAAACACACTGGGACTTCTAAGATACACCTCATAAATTGAGGTGTAGAGGTACTCCTACTTCAAAAATTTATTATTAACGATTATTTTATGAAATAAAGAGTTATTCATCAATATTTATATTTAGAAAACATCATTTTATAAGAAAAAAACATCATTTCATTGTTTATAAGAATTATATTAAATTTTTAACATTTTCTCATAAAAAATAATCAATATTTTTTGTTATATGTAACAAAAATTCAAAAAAAGCAAATTTTATTTCGTCGACGCTTTTGGTAAATACGATTTAATTACTGTAATTGTCAATGATAGAAAACAGTTCTTTTTCTTCCAAAAAACCACTCGTTTAATTATTAATTTAATAATTTGGTGCACCGGTACACTCAAATTGTTGGGTGTACCATAAAATTTGTTTAAACATAAATATTATATAAAATTATAACCTATACAATTTTTATTTGGGGAATAAATTATATTTCTAAAATATCACATTCTCAAATTTTGTGTGAAGATTCTTTACTCTTTTATGACATTTTGAGAAAATTCTCATTCTTTTAATTGATGTGTCAACTAGGAACTGTGTATCCTCTGCATGACACTTTGAGAAAATTCTCATTCTTTTAATTGATGTGTCAACTAGGAACTGTGTATCCCCTGCTTAACTAACAAATATTATTTTGGGATAAATTTTTAATTTCTTATGTATCCCCTAATCTAAAATTCTTAGACTCAAACTTATATTCTTTCATCAAATATTCTATATTAATATGTATTTTGAAATTTATTGATACCATCAAAATTATTTTTTCGGTCAAGGATAACTTGACTATTATACTATGTATATTCTTGATTTATGGGTTTCAAAATTTTGTCAAATCTTAAAAGGTTTGCATAATTAAATTGAGAATATTTCTTTTCAAATCATATATTCTCAATATTTGAGCCTAAACTGTTTTGAAAATCCCCTCTAATATTAGTAACACTAACTATCTAATATATTAAAATGTTACTATTGTGCATTTATAAAAGGGTCAATTATTTATTTTAATGCCAAATATAATTAATTTAAATTTTATGATTATAAATATTCTAATATAATATATTCTTTAATTCATATTGTCTTAGCATAAAGATCCAAATTTCACTAATTGATCATTCTTTTGACGACATATTTAAACATAGACACTTGTCCCTGATTCTTGTCACAAATTGATTTAAAGGTGAAGTAGATAAAATAGTCACAAGGAAGGGCGGGTTTGAATTGTGACCCTTTAAAAATTAATCCTGTCACTTAAAAGTTATTCTCAGGTTGTTAACTTGGAATAGTTAAGTTAACAGACAAACTTCAGAACGTTCTGAAGTGTTAGTGTAAAAACAGTTTAAATAATTAAATGTGTTTGTGTGTGATATGTTTACTGTAAGTAAAGAGTAAAGAGAAGAGAAGAAGAACACACAAAAATTTATAGTGGTTCACCCAATGTGGGTTAGTCCACTCCTCACAATCTTGTGAGATTTTTCACTATGATGCTCGAGATAACTTCTCAAATCCTGCACCTTACACCCTTGTTCACCTGAACAATTACAACAATTGTATTCTCTAAGCCTCAGCAGGCTTACACCTTTCTTGCTAAGTTACCCACTTAGACTTGACACCTTTCTGCTCAAACTAACACTTTAGTACCCCTAAAGCAAGATGAGGCTTTATTTACAATTTGTATGGAGTTTGAATGATTTGGATCAGACAAGAGAAGAATGGAGGGAGAGATTTATCTTTAAAAAGATAAGAGAAATATTGATGCACACTTTTAAAGACTTCTTGGAATCTTTGTGAGATCAATGTTTTTGCTAAAGCTTCAAACACTCTTAAGTTGTTTTCTTGTATGCTTTGCAAAGGTGTGTGTTATGCAGAGGCCTTGATCTCTATTTATAGAGTTTCTTGAGCCTTTGTAGTCATTGGAGAGTGACAAATAGTCTTATGCCACGTGTCCTGGGACCCACCAACTTTCACTTGAATTTATGGGCAAAATGAAATACTTCAGAATGTTGTTGTGTTCATCATGATCTTCATCTGGGTTCATGTGGATGAACGGTCAGATATGCATCTGGGCTTTTGCAGATGAATGTCACATGAATTTCTGGGTTGTACTATGAAGATTATCTTTGTACGACTTCAGAATGTTGTTAGATCAGATCTTCTTTGAAATCTGTCTTGGAACATGTGCATGATCTCATAAAAGTGGAGCTGTCACTTCACTTCTATGCTTTAGGGGATTCAGTTTGCTTTGTACAGTACCAGCTCCCTTATGTGTCGAAATCTTGTTGAATCAGACTTGATCTTGCTTTTGGATTTGCTTTTTACTTTCCAACCACTGTACTGTTCATGTCAGAAAAAGCATGGAGCATGATCGAACTTTCTGAACTCAGGGGACTTTAGAATGTTTCTTTTATTTCACTTAGGATGATTTGTAAGACTCTGATTTGATGTAATCAAATCCTAATAGTGAAACATTGATGAAGTGCAACATGGAAAACATCTAGGATGATATTCTTAATGAAATATTCCTAATGTTTTGTACTTCAAATGTTCATAGTCTTGAATGAACATTGAAGATGCCGTTTTTGACTTTAAACAAATAAATGCCTTTATTACTTGATTGATCTTAGTCAATGTATTTTACTGGGCTTTTATTTAAGTCACATGAACCTTGCATGTTCTTCATTTGGTTCATGAATTTCTGGGCTTGGTTCTTGATGTTCATCATGAACAACCTTCTGAACTCTGTCCAACCTTCTGAACTC
>Ga0228710_1009810_pt1 | contig 13101 bp, 10 predicted proteins | sample MedpolnodulmetaG_FD_177995 | JGI IMG/M metagenome (GOLD analysis project Ga0228710, IMG submission 177995) | Root nodule microbial communities from Medicago polymorpha collected in Santa Monica, California, United States - pink nodules | ecosystem: Host-associated > Plants > Roots > Nodule...
TGAGGTGATGGAAGCGAGGAAGAAGAGGGGAAGAGATGGGACAAGATTGTGTGTGAACAAATGTAAATGTTCTCAATTTTATTTTTAACAAATAAGATCCATTGATTAAATCCAACGGTATTTCCTTCGTGCTCCACCGGTGAGGGACTTAATTGACCCCTCACCCTAGAATCCACCATTATGTTGACTATTTGATGTTAAATGCGAGTATATATGAGAGGTCTAAAGTTAAAGAATTAATACCAATTAATCTTTGAGCCACCATCTGCATTTCACATAAATATTATCCACTAAATTGTTCAAGAACTTGAAATAAGCATGCCGCCAAGAACGCTTGATTAGGATTGAACCAAATATTCCCCAGAAGCCTATAATAAATCCGAATATCAGACTTATGTAAAATCCACGATTGAGAAGAAAATCTTCATCATCTTGAATTTCTACTTTTGGTTCATGTGGTGGTTTCCCTTCAGCGCACAATTTTACAAGTGGTGGTCCACAAAGATCAAGATTATCTTCGTACCTTGAGGGATTGAAACTTTGTAACTGTGTACTCTTTGGAATTTCTCCAGATAATTGATTATGTGACAAATCTAACACACCAAGCCGATCTATTTGGGAAAGGCTGGAAGGAATTGAACCAAGCAAGTTATTTCGTGACAAATCAAGAAAGTCAAGTGATGTTAACTTTCCGATATTTGAAGGAATTTTCCCTGTCAAGTTGTTTCTTGATAAATTTAGTGAGACCAATTGAATCAAAGTTGCTATTTCAGGTGGAATCTCTTGTGAAAAGTGATTGCTTGAGAGATCTATGCTTTTTAGAAGACGCAATCCATTGTTGTTGAACAATTGTTCTACACCTTTCCATGTCAAGAATGCATTCAATTGATAGCCTATCTTATAATGGAAAGTTCCTTGGCTGGTAATGAAATAATGATCTGTAAAACCTTGTGATGAAGCTTTCCGAGTCATTGAAGTGAAATTTTTAATGCATTTTGGAATCCCTCCAGATAGATTGTTCAATGAGAGATCAAATAGTTGAATGTTTTGTAGATGGCAGAGTTCCAATGGTAAACTTCCAAAGAAGTGATTATTTTTTAAGCTTAAAACTTGCAGCTCTTTTAATTCGCTTCCAATCCAATAAGGGATGAGTCCTTCTAATCTATTTTCTCTCAAATCTAGCATTATTAACTTTGTGCAGTTCATTAAGGAGGAAGGGATCTCCTCTGTTAAGTTGTTGTTCCTCAATAGTAATGCTTATATTTCTACAAGTGATCCCATTGATGTAGGAATTTTCCCTGAAAAATTATTGTGGCTCAAATCTACATAAGCTAATGACTCGAAATTACTCCAACAATCTGGAATTCGTCCAGATAATTGATTATTTGAAAGGTCAAACTGGCCTAACATTGCATCTATACCATTTCCACATAGGAATGGAAGAGAATCTGAGAATTTGTTTTTGGACAAATCAATAACTGTAGAACCTAGTAGAAATGGTGGAATGGGCCCTTCAAATTCATTTGATGAAAGAGATAAAATAGAACAATGATTTTTTACTCGAAGATTCGAAATTGATCCTTGGAGATTGTTGTTTGAAATGTTTATTGTATTGCACTTTTGTAATGAAAGATTATCCCAAAACCACCCAGGAACATTATCAGAAATTCCAGACTTAGAAATATCAAGATATTGCAAGTACTTTTGTGTCTTAATCCATTTAGGAAATGTAAGACCAAGTATGCAGGATCTCACTCTCATAGTGTCCAGTTGAAAAGGTGGGACCCAATTTTGGGTAAATCTCAATGCTAGTGAATTGCTAGACAAATCTAATTCCTTTAACATCGACATACCTGAAAAATGGAAGTCAGAGATCACACCACTTAAAGAGTTTGAATCCATCCTCAGTGTCCTTAGTTTAGTTGGAAATCGAATATCTTTAACTACCTTCCCATTTAACTTATTTTTAGAAATTTCAAATATTTCCAAAAATGAGAATATTGAGAGATCAGGTATTGTGCCATTGATTTGGTTCTTACTTTAGATCTAATTGTTGAAGTGAGTATCTAGCACATTTAGATAAATGATGGATTATTACTTGAAGTTATTGGACATGTGCAATGATTTCAACTTACATGCATTCATCCAAAATGATTTTGGAATCACCCCTTCTAAAGTGCTTGATGCAATGTATAACTGTTCCAACTGAAATGGCAAGGTACTACCTTCATGAATCTTTCCTTTCAGTTGATTAAAAGAAAGATCCAATGTTTTCAATGATGTGAATATAGAAAGGTCGGGTAAAGTTCTAGTCATTCCATTATAACTAAGGTCTAACACTTGAAGTGAGTTTCTAACACAACCACTAGACAAATTATGAAGAATTGTTTGAAGGTCATGTGTGATTTTATTTGAAAACAACTTTAAAGAACGTAAGGTGCATACATTCATGAACAATTTAAACACCCCACCCTTCAATCTATTATTTGATAGGTCAAGTCTCTCAAGAGAATTCTTCATTACAATGACATGCCCATATAATGGAGGATCCTCCAAGAGGTTGCTTGAAAGGTCAAGCTCAACAAGATTGAAACTTATGTTTGACACCCAATGGAATATCAAGGATGACACAAAGTTGTTCCCAGAGAGATCAAGGATAGAAAGAGAAGTGGAAAAGTTGAACTTGGATTGACTCAAGGAATGGATAAAATGATCAGAAAGGCCACAATCACTTAAACTTAGTTCTCTCAATCTTGGTAACTTACCAACCATTTGAAACCAACCATTAAGTTTATTAAGATTAGACATCGACAACATGTGAAGATGGGTTAAAGAAGTTAGATTAGACAACCACTGACCTCCACTATGATCGCCGTTGTCAATTGTCAGCATACTAAACAAATATCTTCCAAGATAAAGCTCCTTCCAAGTTGGGATGGTATTTTTCCTTTTAAATAATTTTCATGGAGATCGAGAAATTGCAAGTTGGAGAGATTTCCAAGTTGAGATGGAATGCTTCCTTCCAAACCATTGTTGCTGAGATCAAGAAATTGCAAGTTAGAGAGATCTCCAAGTTGATGTGGAATCAAACCATCCAGACCATTGCCGGAAATACTTAAGTATTTCAAATGGTAAAGAGACTGAAATTGAATAGGAATTTTTCCTCCAAAATTGCAATAAGAAAGATCAAGATATCTAAGGTTTCTTAAAGATCCAAAGAAACTTGGGATATGACTCTTTCTAAAATTATTTCTGCTAAGGTTCAAATATTGTAATTGTTGCAACTCCATCAATGACTTGTGGATATCACCGCTGATATAAAAGTTATTGCCATCATAATCATAATAATTATAATCACCATGAAGGTGAAGCATAAGAACATGGCCAGTGACGTTGCTGCAACCAATTCCCTTCCATTGGCAGCAATCTTCCACCGTCGTCCAAGATGACAACATGTCAAATTCATCAATAAGGGCAGCCTTGAATTGAAGAAGTGTCAGCCTCTCACTTTGAATGCACCTAACAACCTCTTTTGAACAAACAAGTTGGTCCGCTTGCAACACCAAACAGATGAGAAATATGGATTGAATCAATTTCAGGCAAAATGGATTCATCATTGACATTGTGGTCATCACAGGTTATGTATGTAATTTGATTGATTGTTGTGTGTTCTTACATTGCCAATAGCTCAATTTATAACATATTATAGCCAAGAAGTACACCAGACGAGAAGAGGAATGATAAAGATGGCAAATTCAGAAATTATTTTTTAAAATGTCAAATATTTCAAATTCCAATGCGTTAAATACACAAATTTTAATAAAAATTGACTATTAAAAATCTTTAAAGAGTGTCACACAAACATTGGTTAGCATTTCCCATTTTTTAATCTATTTGAAGCTCTAATTTTTAAATAAATTTTATTTTAAACTTCTTTTTTTTTTGAAGGAATTATTTTAAACTTTAGCATAACCCAAAATATTATTATAATAATCAGATTCATACATGCAATTAACTGGAAAAAACCTTAAACTATCTCGCGACAAACTGATGTGAACTTTTTAGGTCTAAAAGTACAATCATGAATTTTCAAAATCATGTCACGGTGAAAACAATGACAGGTAGAATAATGAGTGTAGTACTTACAATAAAACAAGAGAAATGATATTTGTACAACCACTTTTTGACAATTTTTGTGATAATTTTCTATCTCATATTCATGTTATATTTTTACTTTCTCTCTCTATTGTTTTGGTTTATATACCAATATCTCTTTTTCTTTGTAAAATTATGGTTGTCAATAAAGTTGTTGAAATAACATAACTCTAAAACAAACAACTTGAAACTCCTTATGTCATTTCAAAATCATATTTTGATGAAAACAATGGTAGTTTGAAAAATCAGTAGTACAAGGAATCAAAGAATGAATAATCGATGACACATCGAGTAATAAATATAATGAGCAAATAGTCACTTTAATCTCTGGCTCTGCACCTCGCTGTCACATAGGTCCCTGACTTAGGATTAAATACAAAGAAGTCTCTGACTCTGCAATTCTGTTATCACTTTAGTCCTTGACGTTAAATAATTCTGTTAAGTGTCACATGGACTAAAGTGAAAGTAGAAAATAGTCACTTTAGTCCCTGAACCAAAAATCAATATCCCCAACTTGAATCTCAAATCCCTAACTAAATCTCAAATTACTAAATGTCATCCTTAAATCCCTAAAAAAAAAAAAATCGTAATATGTGATTTTTTTTCTCTTCTAAAAAAAATGTGACTTTTTTTCTAAACATCGTCGATTTTTTTTCTTCAAATATATTGAATATTGTATGTTCTATAAATTGTATTGAAAATTTTATGTAATTTTTTTATGTTTAACGGTAAAACTTTGTCCATAGTATTAAACAACTAACTAATTGTGTAACAAAAAAAATAATGTTGATATTATTAATCTCTATTTTTTAATTTTAAATAAAAGAACGCTATATTTTGACAAAAGACAAAAAAAAATGTTATATTAATATTGTCAAATAAGATAATAAATCAGAGATTTGAAATTTTCAATTTAAGGGATTTAGGGATAAGGTGCATGCAATAAATGTACCACTATCTTCAATATAAGCTATCATATAAATTACTCACTCTTTTTCACAATACTTATCGCTTTTGAGGAAATTTCGCATACCAAGAAATCAAATAAATTTTGTTATTTTTGATGAGATTTTTTGTGTTTTTTCTATAATATCCTTACTCATTTATTATTTTATCTCTCTACAATAAATAGTTAAGGGTATTATCGACAAACCTATAATTAATGTTGCATTGAAAGTGACAAGTAAAGTGAAACAAAATAATTCTTCAAAAGCGACATGTATTGTGAAATAGAGGGAGTATATTTTCTTAAAAAATGGTAATTTTCTCTATCCTATTAATCATTACTCCAAGCTCCTAATACTCTTTCTTTTGCTCCAAGACTCAATCTTTAGATATTTGTTCCTGAAATATAATAACTTGCAATTGAAGTAAAATAATTCTAAAAGGGAAATAATATTAAATAAAACGAAATCAAATCTAAATAAAACAGACTCAAATAATATATGAAAAACACTAATTTATTGACTCATCAAGGGGAAACGCAAACTCATGCGCCAAATCTCTCACAGTGGGCATGTGATGTTCAGTGTAGCATCCGCAGCTCAAATGCTTCAACGAGACAATCCCAACTTGGAAGAAATAAATCTCATTCTCAAGGAAGCAGTTGCTCAAAGGTCTGATAGTGCTAGTTACTTTGACCTCATACTGAAAGTACTGGGTAAAGAAGGGTTCTCCAAGGACGAAATCCTTCCCGTCTTAACGGACTTGTTCGAACAAAGACGACTTGCTGAATGCGGACGTGCTCTGGCGAATATTGGTGGCATTCCTTTCTTTTGGGGGCACTACTGGACGAGGCCTTTGCCTCTGGGCTTAGAGCGTAGGTTTGCTTGTTCTTCTAAAGGGACTTGCAAGGGTCATGGAAGGAGGCCCAATATCTTTTGGCCTCTTGCAGGAGATGACGAAGAATATTCGACAACAGACCTCTGTCTTTTATGTCGCCTTGATGTCGAAATTGCTTGGTTCCTCGTTCATTTCCGTTTCCTGGAAGATGCAAAGTTTTAGCTCCGTTTAGAATCTTGCCATGATCTGCCGACGTGCCGAATTACTTAATAGATGTAAAATTTTATTCGATCTCTTGTATTTCGACTCGACTTGATGGCTTTTCTCAATCCAAAATTGCCATTTATTTATTTTCAAATTGGCGTTGTTATGCATAACAATGTCCAATTTTTTAATAGTTCGGCTAACTTTTGTATTGTTGTATTAGTTTCGAAGCCGAATGTTCGTTTCTTTGTCAAATTTTAATGTTTCTGCCATTCTGTTTTGCACAATTAGGCTCATATTCTAAATACATGCCTTTATTTTGACATATTTATCTGTTTACACTGATTTTTTTGTAAACAACCGCTGGTTTAAAAATAGTTACTTGCAAGATCAACCAGTAAATCTTAGGAACATATTGTGCCTTTACTTTTCCAGAAATTCATGATTGTTTTTCAATAATATAAGAAGATATTGAAAATGTTTATTGAATTTAACTTAGTTAAATCCGTCGAAGTTATTGTCGAAATATGAGTAAAAGGTATTGCTTGAAATGAACAAGTAAATTGCAAAAACACTTAAGAAAATAAACTTAAATTGCATTGATTGAATGTAAATTGGTACACAGATTCATACATTGCAACTTGTGACTCATTTCTCTCTTGAATGCGGATAGTTTGAGTGTAAGTTTTTTGTATGATTGGATTGTGACCCCTTTCTCTTGCGAGAAACTACTATTTATACTAATAAAAATAACTACCTATGTAGGATTTGAAACTACAACTGCTAATATCGAACTGCAGACACCTGTTCGATTCAAATTTCAAACACACGCTCTTGAATGTATCCATTGGCTTGTATCTATCCAAAACGAACCGTTTTCGATGTATTTCATCCGTCAAACCAAACACGTGTTCCGAGCGCTTCTTTGACAAGTCAAATTTCGACTAAGTGTTTAAAAAGAATGACCTTTATTCCTTCAAATACAAAGTCACCTAGTATGACTGCATTTAAACCTTCTTTATGAAAACACGAGCTAGCAAATTGCCCCCCTAGAAACATCATTTTCGATTTTTATCCCTTGATATGGAGAAAAGGGTGTTTTTGACTTTATCATCTGAAGAAGCAGTTCAAATATACCTTTATGGTGTCCCCGCCACACATTGTGGGCCACGTTTCCGACATCAGAAACTACCATCTTTTATTTACTAAAAAACTATCACCATAAGATGTTGACACCTGTCCAAATCAAAGGTTTATAAAACCAGGGTTTTACCTTTGTCTTCTCACTTTTCTATCCTCGTCAGATTTTACTGTTCCTTCTTCTTCTTCGCAAAGAGATACAACCCCCATAACCGAATCTCAAACAATCGCAAAACTTCCTTACCATTTCGCCCTTCTAAGCGGAAATCTCTTACTACTCCACCGTCTTTAAACGACTTCAATCATGGCAAATCCAGGAGAATCTTCTTCTCAACTTCCACGTTACGACGAGCCTGTAAACTTTTCACAGGAGATCCCGGTTAACATTCCTCAGTTTATAGAGGATCCAGACATTACAGCGGCTGAGGAAAAAATCTGGAAATCCCATGTAATCATTCCGTGCCCTAACTCTTCGCATGCATTTCTAGGACTTTTCCCAGATGACCACGAAGACCAAGAGAAGCTTAGCGTTGTCTTCCCTAGTTCCAAGAAACATCTTCCTTTAGGTTTCACTAAAGGTCCTTATGACCTAAGTTTCCTCAAATCCAAATTTAGGACGGAGCCCAAACATGAAAATAATGAGGAATATATCTCCTGGTTGGATAAAATTGAGAAGAAAAAGGGTCAATTTTGGAAAGACCTAGGTATCTTTGACCTTATTCAACTATCTAGGCAAGGGCCTAAATATGACAATGAGACTTTGATTGCTGCTCTTCACTTTTGGAACCCTTCGACCAGCAGCCTCCACCTAAAATGTGGTATGTTTACTCCTACTTTGTTAGATGTTGCTGGCCTGACTGGTTTAACAACCAAATTTCTACCCCATGACCTAATTCCCAAATTCACAAAACAACAACAACAACTACATGTTAAACTCAGTTTCAGAATTACATAACCTAAGATTAGAGAATGTTGGTCCCACCCTTACCTTAGATTAAGTGATTGCAAGATTCTACAAGCTCTCCCTCCTCTTGGTTCCTTTCTTGGTTCTCCTCTTCTCTCCCAAAGACTTTGTAAAACCTAATTTTGTGTCTGGCTCTTGCTTTTTCTTTTTATCTCAACATATTTTCTAATTAACACCACTTATTTCTAATTAATTCTAATTCAACCCCTCTCAAGTCTAATTATTTTAATTTCCAACCCATCCTACTAAATAATAAAATAAAGCCACTTAATAAAATATTAATACACAACAACATGTCACTTATCAACATAAATCAACATGAATCAACATAAATCATATAAAAGACTCTAAACTCAGCCAAAATAATCAGATAAATAAATAGGGCGTTACAACTCTCCCCAACTTATAAAATTTTCGTCCTCGAAAATGTCCCTCAAGCAAACAACTCTGGATAAGACTCCAGCATCTTACTTTCCAACTCCCACGTCAAACTTTTACCAGCCGCTCCTCCCCAAACGACTTTCACGAGAGGTATTTCCTTGCCTCTCAACTTCTTCACTTCACGACCTTCAATCCTCACTGGTAAGGTCTCAACCGTAAGGTTATCTCTAACTTGCACATCATCCCTTGGAATCACATGAGATGGATCCGAGACATACTTCCGAAGTTGCGACACATGGAACACATCATGCAAATTCGAAAGATGCGGTGGTAAACCCACTCTATACGCCACTGTTCCAATTCTTTCCGATATCTGATACAGACCAATAAACCTCGGAGTCAATTTCTTTGACTTCAATGCACGTCCAACACCAGTCACAGGAGTGACTCTCTGAAATACATGGTCTCCTTTCTGAAACTCAAGGTCTTTCCTACGCTTATCATGGTAACTCTTTTGTCGACCCTGCGACGCTTTCATCTTTTCTTGGATCAACTTAACCTTTTCTGTAGTTTGCTGAACGATATCTGGTCCCAAAACTACACTTTCACCCGACTCAAACCAACACAACGGCGTTCTGCACCTCCGACCGTACAAAGCTTCGAACGGTGCCATTCCAATACTAGAGTGATAACTATTATTGTACGTGAACTCTATCAACGGTAGATGACTATCCCAAGTTCCACCTTGCTCAAGTACACAAACTCTCAACAAATCTTCCAACGACTGAATTGTTCTCTCCGACTGACCATCTGTCTATGGATGATACGCCGAACTCAACCTCAACTTAGAACCCAACGCCTCTTGCATCCTCTTCCAAAATCTAGAAGTAAACCTTGGATCTCTATCCGACACAATGCTCGACGGAACACCATGTAGCTTCACAATCTCGCGAATGTAAGTCTCCGCCAACTGAGATACAGGAAAACTGATGTTAATCGGAATGAAATGAGCCGACTTTGTCAATCTATCCACAATCACCCAAATAGCGTCATGCCCTCTTGGAGTATTCGGCAAACTCGTCACAAAGTCCATGGATATACTATCCCATTTCCACTCTGGCACATCTAACGGTGTCAACAACCCAGCAGGTTTCTGATGCTCAACTTTTGATTTCTGACAAATCAAACATGAATAAACAAACTGTGCCACATCACGTTTCAACCCAGACCACCAAAATAACTTCTTCAAATCATGATACATCTTTGTAGCTCCCGGATGAATACTCAAGCTACTTCTGTGACTTTCTTCAAGAATCATCTTCTTCATCTCATCATTATCAGGAATACAAATTCTACCTCGAAATCGCAACACTCCTTGATCATCAACTTTAAAGTCACTATCCTTAGTCTGATTATTGCCAATCATTAAGTCCACAAACTTTACATCCACTTTCTGAGCTTCTTAAATACTGTTCAAAAATTCACTATTGATCTTCAACATACCCAACTTCACACTCTGAGGTGACAATTCACAAACTAAACTCAGGTCTCTAAACTGTTCAAGTAGCTCCAACTCTTTAACCATCATAGCTGACATATGTAGAGTTTTCCTACTTAAAGCATCTGCAACAACATTAGCTTTACCTGGATGGTAATTCAACCCAAAATCATAATCTTTCAACAACTCAAGCCACCTTCGCTGCCTCATATTCAATTCCTTCTGATCAAATAGATACTTCAGACTTTTATGATCATTGAACACTTCAAATCTAGAACCATACAAATAATGCCTCCAAATCTTGAGCATAAAGACCACTGCAGCCAACTCTAGATCATGAGTAGGATAATTTCGTTCATGAATCCTCAATTGTCTCGATGCATAAGCTACTACCTTATTATCCTGCATGAGTACACCACCTAAACCCAACTTAGACGCATCACAATACACTTCAAAAGGTTCATCTGACTTCGGTAAAATCAAAACTTGAGTCGTCGTCAACCGCTGCTTCAATTCATTAAAGTTGTTCTCACACTGAACATCCCACACAAAAGCTTTACCCTTACAAGTCAACTGAGTTAACGGCAGTGCCAACTTTGAAAATCCTTCTATAAACCTACGGTAATAACCTGCCAAACCCAAAAAGCTTCTAACCTCGGGAACCGACTTAGGAGTCTCCCATTGTGATACTGCATCAACTTTAGACGGATCCACAGCAATAGCACTACCAAAAATAATATGGCCAAGAAAACTCACCTCATTCAACCAGAATTAGCACTTTGACAAGTTGGCATACAACTTTTTCTCTTTCAGCATTTGCAAAACAATCTTCAAATGCTCGACATGTTCCTCCTCGGACTTAGAGTATATCAAAATTTCATCAATGAACACAACAACAAAGCGATCCAAATAAGCATGAAAAATGTGATTCATGTACTCCATAAATACACCTGGCTCATTAGTAACACCGAAAGACATCACTGATTATTCGTAATGTCTGTAACGTGTCCTAAAGGCCGTCTTCTGCATATCTTCATCTTTCACTTTAATCTGGTGATAACCCGATCTCAAATCAATCTTACTAAACACACGTGCACCCACCAACTGATCCATCAAATCATCAATTCTCGGAAGTGGATACCTATTCTTTATCGTCACTTTATTCAATTGTCGATAATCAATACACAACCTCATGCTACCATCTTTCTTCTTAACCAACAACACCAGCGCTCCCCAAGGTGAAACACTCGGTCTTACAAACTTCTTATCCAGCAAATCTTCCAACTGCTTCTTCAACTCAGCCAATTCAGAAGCCGACATACGATAAGGCGCCATCGACACAGGCTTCGTACCCGGAACAAGATCAATTGAAAATTCAACCTCTCTTTCTGGCGGCACATCAGGAATCTCATCAGGAAAAACTTCGGGAAATTCGCACACAACTTGCAAGTTATCAATTACCGCTTGATTCTCAACAAGGAACTTAAAAAGGGCTAGATGTGGATTCTGGATTTTTTTTTCTTCTGAGTTAATGGAAGATTGATGAAGATGAGAGAAGAAGATGAAGAAAAGTGAAAAAAATTAGGTGTTAGTGGTTTACAGTAAAATAGAATAGACCCTACATGATCCAACAATCCTCTTTTTTAAATAAAAAATCAAAGGATTAAAATTAAATTTTTTACTAAGGTTCATGGTGGACCACCTTTAAACATGGTACACCTTAGACATTTGATGTTAAAAACTAACGGAGAGGACCAAAACGGTAAACGGCAGAAGATTTATGGGACCAAAGTGAAAACAGAAAATAAGTTAAGGGACCAAATGATATAATAAGCCTATATACATATGGGGACTTTACTTATCTCTCGGTCGAATTTCATATCACTATGACCCATTTTATCCCCTATTTTTATTTTAGGCTTTAATTTGCTCTTTTTTGTTTGTTTTAAAAGAGTCTTTTATTTTGCAAAGCTATTTCATCATGGTTCATTCTATTTAAAATGGGTTGTGGAGATGACTTTATCAATATAATTTACGAAATATGAGATCATATAAAATAATATGAATTATAAAACTAATTATATTAGTTGTCAACTAATCTAATAACATGGTAAACATTTTAATTAGATTAATTGGGGGACCGTGTCTTAATATATATTTTATGAAACATTTTAATATAGTTTAGTTGTATAGTATATAAAAATAAAAATGTGGGGGACCATGGCCTCCATAGGCCACCCCTGTCCCTCCGCCACTAATTAAACTTCTATGTTAAGTTTGTTTTTGTACGGTTGCACTGAATTCACATATTATATGTTGACGACTCATTTGCTTGCTGTAAGTGCTTATAAGTGTTGAATAATAGTGCAATATATGATTGAAGTACGTTGACCAAAGACAAGTTAAAGGATCATTTACCTTCTCAGACTATGAATGCACAAGATCCAACCTAAGTATAATTGTTGGAGCTTTTGGAGACCTAGTCAAAAAGAAGATATTTGCCGCACATTTTTCTCTTTTTATGAAGATTGGGTGGCAACTGGAGGTCTGAATTGACATAGCATCTAACAAAATTCTTTTTTTAAAGATATTCAGTTTCATTCAATAAATGAGTTGTTTTAGATGGTTTTAATGTTTGAACATTATGTTTCGGATCCCACTTGTGTATCATTAAACATTTTATGTTATATAACATTGCCCAATTAGGGTGTGCCATCGACCACCGTTTCTCTTCTCCATCTCCCCTGCGACAATTCTTTTTTCAAATTTGATTTGGAATGGATTTTGAGATTCATTGAGGGTTGTTATTGTAGAAATTAGTAGACTAACAACAAGAACAACAAAATATCATTTTAGTTATCTCTTGTGCAGCGGGTTGATTTGACTTATGGAACCAAATTGAGACACTTTATAGTAGGGGACCAAAGTAAAAAAAAAAAAAAAAAAAAAAAAAAAAAAAAAAAAATATAAAAAATTA
>Ga0228710_1009811_pt1 | contig 13101 bp, 10 predicted proteins | sample MedpolnodulmetaG_FD_177995 | JGI IMG/M metagenome (GOLD analysis project Ga0228710, IMG submission 177995) | Root nodule microbial communities from Medicago polymorpha collected in Santa Monica, California, United States - pink nodules | ecosystem: Host-associated > Plants > Roots > Nodule...
ATATATATATATATATATATATATATATATATATATATATATATATATCTGTGTGTGTGTTCTTTTTTAAATTTCTTAACTTAACATAGGTTATAAATGCACAATTTTTAAAATTAAATTTTTTTATTTGGATTCTTATCTCATGTCCTTAGGACACAAGTTAACAAGACCCATATATATTGTGTGTACACGCGTCATGACCTTAGCATTCTTCTTTTAAATTTATTCATTCAAATGTAATGAACTTTTGACAAACACGACCTGCTATATTCCACGCGTAGCACATGGAGAGCAAGAAAGCAACAAGAGATGTAATATTGTCCAAACATAAAATTCCAAAAGTAGTTAAATTTTATGGCCCATTTTCCACTAACATCATTCATCACCATTTAGATATAAGAATACAAATTTTGCGTGTAACCAGCTACTACTTGTTAATACATCTTTATAAACTAATCTCATATTAAAAGGTTGTACATATAGATACAACTTTTCAGTTTTCGATAAGTATAAATTTTATTAATAGCACTATAGCTTAAAATCCATAGTACACACTCTCTCTCCACCTTCTAATAGTAATATTTAGATTCAACTATATATTCATCCAAACATGGCAGAAGCTCCATCTACAAACATCACTCTGAAATTATCTGGCAAAGTAGCCATAGTGACAGGAGGTGCTAGTGGCATCGGCGAAGCCACGGCGCGTGTCTTTGCCAACGAAGGCACACGCGTGGTTGTGATAGCTGACATCCAAGATGAGCTTGGAAATCAAGTGGCTGCTTCCATAGGTCACCAAAGGTGCACCTACATCCATTGTGACGTGACGGACGAAGATCAAGTTAAAAATCTCGTTCAATCAACAGTCAATACTTATGGGCAGGTTCGTAATATTTTCAATCCTATTTATCACTCTCTTCGGACTTCAAAATAATCGATTGCACAATAATCGGTGAGAATGATTGTTCATTTATTTATTTTTTTGGCGTAATATAAAAGATAATTACACTTTAAGTCAATAATCATTTTTTTACATTAAATATGGGAATCTCTACCAAATGAGAACATTAATCAAATGAAATTTTTAAAATATTAATATTAAATTACCTACTATAGTTAATTGTGATCTCTACCAAACATGATGGTTTTATTTTGTTTCTATTTGAGTAAATAGAGGAAGTAAATGAGAAAATAAATAGTATTTGAGAAATGAAATTTCGTTATTCTCACAACAGCTAGATATCATGTTCAGTAATGCTGGAATCATTAGTTCCACAGCTCAAACAATAATGGAACTTGATATGTCCCAATTTGACCGTTTATTTGCCGTCAATGTTCGTGGAATGTCGTTTTGTGTGAAACACGCGGCGCGAGCAATGGTGGAGGGTCGTGTGAGGGGGAGCATTGTGTGTACAGGGAGTGTTGCTGGTAGTCGGGGAGGCTCGAGGTCAACGGATTACACGATGTCAAAGCATGCAGTATTGGGACTAATGCGTGCGGCCAGCGTACAACTAGCCGCACACGGGATAAGAGTTAACTCTGTCTCGCCGAATGGGTTGGCAACACCTTTGACTTGTAAGTTGTTGGGAATGAGCAATGAGGAAGCACAAGAGAATTATAAAAATTATGCAAGGCTTGAGGGTGTGGTTCTCACGCCTAAACATGTGGCAGATGCTGTATTGTTTTTAGTTTCTAATCAAGCTGAGTTTGTAACTGGTCTTGATCTTAGGGTCGATGGTGGATTTGCCAAGGTATAAATAAATGTCTAACTAAATAAAAACAACAACAATAAAGAGAATCCTAGAGTTATTGGTTTTATTTTGAGAATTAGGATTGTTTTCTATTTTGCGCACACAAAAAAAACAAGAACATTTTTCATATTTTGAATATCATCAATTTAGTTTTTAAATATTGTGAGGGTACTCTGAATCAAATTGGCTAAACTATGGGTACCATGATTGAAATAATTTATCCTAGAGCAATATTCATATAATTGCACTAGAAGTATTAATTTTAAAACAAAATTTCGACATTTATTGTATAAATTACTTTAACGACTTAAACTGGTTGGCTGATATAATAGAGTTAATTACTTCAAAAATTATGTTTAATTATGTTTTTATTCCTCGCGGAATGTCATATTTTTACTCCCGCTACTTTTTTTTTTCTTTCAAACTTTGTCCTTATAAATTTCCTATAATCAATTTTAGTCTCATTTCTTTCCACAAAAGTTCACGTTGTACATTCCATTAACTTTTTTTTTGTTGAAGAAATTAACTTTTTTTATGACATGTCATTGATTAGATTCTTCATTAGTTTATAAATTTACCTTTTTAATTTTAATCATTATTTTATCAATAACTTCAAACTAAACATTAAAATGATAAATTGAATACTTTTTTTTTTAAAGATGATAAATTAAATATTAAATAGTTAAGTTATTAAATTTTTGATATTTTATGGTCATAAATCATAACATTATTATATACATGTCATAAAAAATTTCTATTTTTGTCTGATCCCTTACTTTCTGTTTTGTCCTGGACCAAGACCAGTTTTTAAATAAAACAAACTACAATTTTTTTCCAATCCCCTATTTCTTAGCAAATCAAATGCACCTTAGTTTCAATTTCTCTATAAATAATAGTTCTTAAACGAAAACCTTAATGAAATTAAATTATGTTCAAAATTTGAAAATAATTCAAATTCATTATGGTATCAGAGCAACCTAAACTCTCCATATTTTCATTTCACTGATGCTCAACCATTTTTTTCTATATATTTTTGTTCAAATTTTGAACGTGATTCAACTTCATTAAACAAATGGTCAATACTTTAGTTTTTAAATCTATTTCTAACCATAAAAATACTCAATCTTTTTACACTTCCTGTAAAGTCTTTTCAATTTCTTAAATGTACTTTTGAAGCAATTTATGTTTTCCATCAATCTTTCAATTTAAACATTATTATTGTTACATTCATTTACTTCTTCACAATTTAACTTCCAGGTCATTTACATTTCTGTCATTTTTTTTTAAATTCAAGTTATTTAAAATTAGATTATTTTTTACATTCAAGTCATTTAATTTTAGAAGTTCCTGACCTTAAAACCTTTTTAGCCAATTTCGTCATAAAAATCGAATTCAATTAAGAGACATTTTAAAAACATCATCCAAAATGTACACTGATTAGATATTAATAATGTTTTAATCTAATCTACTTTTTTGGTTTAATTACAATTTTAGTCCACCTATTTTACCTTATTTGCAATATTAGTCTCCTTATTTTTAAAGTCACTCAATTTTGGTCCATTTCTTAAATTTATGTACAACAAATTGATGATTTGTCATATTTTTTAATTATATGGCACATCATATTTAATAACAAATTAATTACACTAAAATGTTTGATAATATTTTTTTTTGGTGATAAAATATTGTTAATTTTATGTTTCTTGTTAATTTTGTTTGTATAAATGCATGCATTTTTATCAATTTTTTTTTTCATAGAAATTTTTTGTTAAATTTTATAGTTATGAAATTTAAGCCAATTTTAAATTTTTTATATATAGATTGGGTTAACAGTCATGCCGTCCGACCATTAATACACCGGTCTAACCAGTGACCCAATACCTTGACTGGGTCGGGTCGACCACATGTCTGAGTTTTATTTTTAATTACAAAAAGGGGCTAAAAAGCCCTCCAGTCTAAGTTTTAAAACATTGGTTTTAGGCTTGTTATGGCCTTGGAATTATTTTAGATTGCGTTAAAATTTGTCACATCTTATCAAACATTTATTGAGTTTAGTTCTTGATATAACTCGCTCACAATGATTGATCTATATATCCATTCCCACCAAGTTAGATGATGCTTGTTTGTGGCTGTTTATTGAAGTAAAGAATTTGCAAGCACATTTGTATTCTTGTTTTCAAGTATCTTATTGACCAATAAGCAGTCGATTATGCTTCATTATCACATTGGAAAAATTGACAATGCAGTGAAAGAGGAAACATTGGAAAATGTTCATCCAGTGGAATTAGTAGTTTCATTAGTTATATTTTATCATTAAAAGCACTAGACATTGGTCATATGATGTAGTAGTAACCTATTAGTTAAACATGAAAATCTTTGGATCTTAATGCATGTTTATTTTCCATTGGATGAATCTTGAACGTGTGTCAAGATCTAAACTTTAATTTGTAGCTTTCTTCCGTGAACTTTAATGTGTGTCCAAGATTTGAGAATTCAACATATGGTTATCAAAACATGCAAACAAAGGGTCGATCAGTTAATGTAGGCTCTAAAGTTTTGTATGTTGGGTTTAGGTGTGTGCTGAAAGTTTTGTAGCTTCATGAAAGGTCAAGACACAAATAAGCTTTGAAGCAGGAGGCTGAGGAGATCATAAAGGTAATTTGACATGCAAATGTTGATTTGTTGATTTTGTTTTTTTTAGTATATGTCAATATCGAATTTATACATTAGAGAATTTTTGTTTGTAAGTTTCTGCCACGAAGTTACTTAGATTGCAATCAAGTTGGCAAGCATAAATTCATGGAAAAACCTAACAAACAAAAAGTATCTAAAAGACACTTCAATGTTTCAATGTATAAATTTGATGTTGACATATACTAAAAAAAAATAAAAATATCAACATTTACATTGTCAAATTACCTTTATGATCTCATCAACATCCTGTTTCAAAGCTTCTATGTGTCTTAGACCTTTAATGATGCTACAAAAATTTCAACACACAAATAAACCCAAAATACAAAACTTTCAAGCATACACTAACTAATCAACATTTTATTTACATGTATTGATAACAACATGTTGAAATATCAGATAATTGACACACAATTTACAGAAGGAAATTACAAATGAAAATTTTAGACCTTGACATACATTCAAGATTCATCAAATGTATAATAAACATGCACTAAGATCCAAAGATTTTCATGCTTAACTAATAGGTTAATACTACACCATATAACCATGTTTAATGCTTCTGATGATACAAAATAACTATAAGACTAGTAATTTTAGTGGGTGCACAATTTCCTTAGTTTCCTCTTTGTTTGCATTATCAATTTCTCCAATATGATCACAAAGCATAATTAACTGCTTCTTGGTCGATAAGATACTGGACAACAAGAATAGAAATGTCCTTTCTAATTCCTTAATTCAATTAAACAACCACAACCAAGCATCATCCAACTTGGTGGGAATAAGTAATATATATCAATCAATGTCAACAAACTATATCAAGAACTAAAACTCAATAAATAAATAGAAGAAAACAAAATCTATGTAGATACTCTATTTGATCAAAATAGTCAAATTTTCATGCAATCTAAAATAATTCTAAGGTCATCCCAAAACCAATAGTTTTGCGTAGAGCACCTAAGGAAACAAATAAAAGTAAATTGGGTGAAATAAAAAAGACAGACAAACAAACTTGCAAGACAACCCATAAGTCTCAATAATAGTACATAGCCAATCAACGATTGGTAAGAAATGGCGTGACACCCTAAACCCCAAGACCTATATTTTTAAATTTAAAATAACTTTTTTAAAAATACTTTTATAGAGGCATTTCACATGGAGAAAAAAATACTTTTAAATAGGCATTTCACAGTAGAGAAAAAGAAAAAGAAAATATAAAACTATATAAAAAGTGACCACTCTTCTCTTTAAAAAATAAACCATTATATACATTAGAACTAATATATACTCTAACAAACCATTTTCAAGTCACTACCAAAAAAAAAACCATTTTTAGGTGTCACCATCAGAGCGGACTTCTACCATCAAAAACCTTACGGCTCAACGACATGTATTTACTGCGATTTCACAAACGCGAATCAAGGCAAACAAACACAAACAACGAAAGGGATGTAACAAGAGTAAAATGATTGAGAAGAATACTCAAAGTTATCAAGTAAGCACCATATTTTATCAAATCACATTTTAAAAAAAAAAACAGCTATTCTAACCATCAAAGTTTAAACTTCTCCATATAACTCACCAAGTAGGAACAATGATACATCAATCATCTTTAATACAGATTATCAAGATAAAACAACAATCTAACTCCCTACATTCAGCCAGATCTATCACAATTCGAACAACAACATGCATGCTCAATGTAGAGACTAGACTTTTAACATTATTTGGTATCATTCTACTATGAAGTACTTGATTAGGAGATCGATAGTATTATGCCACCGCGTGGATGAAAGGACAATTCACCATATCATGTTGGTCTTATCATCTCTGATAGGCCGGAGAGGGGAAATGACATGGTGGTCTTATCATTATTGATAAACTTGGGAAAAAAGTGGTTGTCTTATCATTATTGATAAGACGGTGGAAACTTGACCTCATAGACACTCTCCTCAATTCAAGACACTCAACAACAACAAGAATATCAAGAATTACAAAAATATCAATTACTCAACCAAAATCACAGTATCAATTTAGAACTCAAATTGCACACATTTCAACATACATTAAATCAATCGAGAACTTAATGAAGTTTATAATTCATTTTTTAATCTCACACTTCCAAAATTTCACATTAATATAATTGTCTCTCGATGGGCTATTTCTGTCACAGCAAGCTCGAATGAAATGTGAAAAATACGGTTTTTCCATTCATTGCAGTTGTTTTACACATAATTGAACTCTCTCACACCCCATACCTCAATAAAAGCTTTCACATAATAACACAAACTCAATGCCCACTTCTCCTTTTCGTCCGCCTATGGATAATAACACAAAAATACTAAATAAACTTACATCAACCAAGCAGTGTAAATAAATAAATTATTAACATTTAGTGATATAGATAAAACATAAGCTAAGTTTTATTTAAAATGAAATTAAACTTTTGAGTATAATAATCCATATATGAAAGTATAATTTATTTATAATCACAAAACCAAATTTTAATAACAATCGGGAACATATGTCCAACTTGTAAAAGAAGTTGGTTTTCTTCATATATTGATGAATATTTCTACCTACAATAGATTTGTTATAACTAAATAATCATGATACTATTGGGCTAAAAGCATGCATATTCAGTATTATTTTCTCAAACGGAATATAATTTTATAATCGGTTTGTCTAACATGTGCAACATTGCATATGTTAAAGTTACTAAAACTAGTAAATTTTTATTGAAAATAAATAATTATTTATTAAAAAGTTATGTATTTAATACAAAATATACAAGTTTCAATGCAAAGTTACTATTTAAAACTTCTTAACATGTGCAAATTTACACATGATAGAAAACCCTAAACCTTTTATAAAACAGTTCTATTTTTTTTTACTCCTCTTCTAACTACTCACAACCAAAATATGATATTAAAAACTATAAAAGAAAATACCCAGCATTATTATATATTATTTTATGATTAAATGAAAATCAAGATAAAATACGGAAAAGACTATAAAAGATAGGGTTAATATATGTTTGCCCCTGTAGTATTAACGATTTGCGATTGATCCTGATAAAATTTGTTTACATTTCAACTTTGTAATTTGAAGATTCTTTGAAATCAAATTACAAAATTTTAAGGAACATTCACCCTTGTAATGTGAGAGGTTTACCCCCAAGTCGTATCATCGATTTTGTACAAGTCAAGATTCACGAAGGTCCAAAACCAAATCATCTTCAAAATTACAGGGTTAAAATTTAAACAATTTTTCTTTTACAAGAAAACTGGAAATCGCTAATAATACATGGGTAAACATATATTAACCCTAAAATATATGACAGAAAACTCAAACAACGGTGACAAATGCGGTAGATGTTTAACAAGAACGAGAACTAACCGATAAAAATTAAAGATTTCGTAGAGAAGTAGAAAAATGTGTGATCAATTTATCAATCAAGTGTGAGAGACGATCACACACACACACACAAAACGGTGCTGCACAATTTTAAGATCTGGTAGGTTATACAAATGGGCTCTGGGCTATATTAGGTTAAATATTGACTACATGCGAATATTAAGTTAATAATAATAAGAATTAATTAATAATTTGGTTTTATATAAAGATCATTTGTTACAACAGAGATTATGACTTTCGTTACAAAACAACAACTTTGAATTCATACTTATTGTCAAACGGTTTTTCATAATTTAAAAACAAAATCAAGTTCAATTGTTTATTGCATTTCCTAGTTTCAACGTTTCAGCAAGTTTGTTTTTGGTATTATATTAATGGACAATACTACACATTAATATGGTGACATAATTAGGGAACATAACGTTTTTTTTTTAATTCAATTTTGTTTAATGTAATCTGATACATTAAACTGAGGGTTGATTTCTTTTTATCATAGAAAAAAATCGAATTAAATGGTATTAAAGGATAGAGTGGAAGACATGTATAAAGTATGATACAAGCTTGCCATAGTTTTTTAGCAAGAGAAACTCCAATTTCTCTCTTAGTATCTTTAATGAAAAGGTCAGTTGTATTTTATTTCTTTAAAATTTATTTGAAGACAAAAACTACACAAGCAAAGCACAAGTTGTAATTTGACCTCCTAGGACCGTTCCACAAGGGAGCCGACCAGCTGAAATTTCTGATCGTAGCTCTTGATTACTTTACTAAGTGGATCGCTTCTTTCCTTAGGAGTCTGAAGAAAGGAAGAGCGTGTTGGGCGGATCTGGAGATGAATCTGCTAAGTGTTGTTAGCATTCCTTTTAACTTCATGATCCGCTCTTTGGTGGAGGGAGTCTCCTAAATCCAAAGACATTGGTACATTTGAAGCTTGTCCTAGGTTACAACTAGAGATTGTATCTCTAAAAATTAAGATAGAACGTCTAAAGACTAGAGTCTGAAACCTTGAGTACATAGTCTCAATGTCTTCATCCTCCTTCATCCTAAATAATTCATACTGATGAACCAGTATAGTAGCTTTAGCTTCTTTGACTTTCTTGAGTTTTCTTTCTCTTTCACTCGTCGAGGAGGGGTGGTTTTCGGTCATTTTTTGACCTAGAATCACCCCATCAACATCTTTTTTCCCCTTTCTTTCAATCTAAATAAGTGATTTCCACATAAATCAAGTTTTTTCTTTTGTATTTTTTCGGGATTTCATCATCTTAGTGCGACGTTGTGTTGTCCGCCGTCTTGTGCGACGTTGTTTGATTTCGCGTCTTGTTGTGGTGTTCATTTGGTTCATACTGAAAGATCAGCTTTAGTCAATCACAAATTCAATCACTGCTTTGGACGTCAATGTTGCAGATCCCGGAAGCATGGGTATTCTGGTGATTTAGATTTTATCATATTGTTTGTAGGCATTTTGCCGTTGTATGCTATTAACTTAGATGTTGTGAGTTTGTTTACAGTTTTACCATTTACGTTATTAGCGATGTTGATTCTAATGTATTCTATCAATTTGAATGAATGAATATCGTTTTGTTTTTGTCAAAAAAATGTATAAAGTATGATAATATGTTACAAGTTATGGGGTTGGTTTTTACGAAAGAAAGAAAAAGAAAAGAAACATTGTCAATTTCTTTCAGTTTTTTGAGCAGTATCATAAGTAACTTTTAGGGTGTTGTTTTGGTGAGTTTTCTGTGTGAAGAGAGTACTCATAATTAAGATTTGGAGGGATGTTTTATCACGGGGACGTCAAGGTTGGAAATAATTGTTGCATCATTGAGACAAAGCCGCGAAACGTTTTAAATAAAGCGACTAGTCCGCGACTCAGCCCAAGTATTTTATCTAACAAAGTTATTTTTTATGCGTTCTTGTTTAAATTTTTGAAGAAATAATTTCAAGTGTCCTACAAATGCAGCAACAATTTAAAGGGGTTTTATGTTGAGGGGTTTTATTATTATTATTATTATTATTATTATTATTATTATTATTATTATTATTCCACTCATTGGCATTTGCGTCAATCAGCTCTCTAACCATCATGCCCTCCATTCCTATCGGTATGTTTCTGGTCGCATATGCACTCCCTTCATTGCTAATCCAAGGACCCCACCATGCTTATGATTTGTGAACCGTCTCCCAATCTCCATCTAAGGCCTCCTCTGACTATTACATGTGAAACATGGATACTACCTCATACAGAACTTGGGTTGTGACCCCATGTTAAAATATATATTATTTCCTTCATTGTTATTCTATTTTAATAGTTGTTTATTTTTCATTATGTCACTCGAGAGATTAAAAAGTTGATTAGTTGTATTCTCTGTTATAAAAGGAGCACCATTATCATTGAAATAAACTACTCTCAAGTTATAGAGTAATTTCTACACCCCAGTTTTGAATCCACAAAATTCCCTCTTGGAAAATATCTAGCTTTGAAAACTCTTGCAACTATAGTATCATGGTTGGTTTCTAACCTCCAACCTTGCTTCCTAAGCATTGCCAAATTGAACCCATACCTCTATATTCTATCCTCAACGTTAGCTTCTCCGACCTTAACAGTTGATACCTTTCCCGTTTTGTCTATTTGATCCCCACCAAAACAAATTCAACAATATTTGCATCTCCTCCCTTAAAGTTGTCGGAAGTAGAAAGGAACTCAGAAAATAAGTTGAAATCAATTGAGACACTGATTTAATTAGTACCTCTCTTCCTACAATGGATAAATGTTTTCCTGACCAATTTTGTATTCTCTCTTCCAAATGTGGTCTCGATGGTAAACCCAAATATTTTCCTGAGTCTATACTCTCTGAAACTTGTAAAATTCTCTTCACCATCTCCCTAGTCGTGTGATTCGTGTTCTTGGTAAAAAAATATTTCTGATTTCTGTAAATTTATTGTCTTCCCTGAGGCCCCTTCATATTTTATAAGAGCTTCTAATATAGTCTGTGCTTCTTTTTCATTTTCCCTACAAAATAGGAATCAGTTGTCAGCAAATTATAAGTGTGTCAGGAGTGGAGCTTCTCGAGACACTTTGATACCGCGGATCCCCCCCCCCTCCCCCAAAACTTCTAATGTTTTTAGCATGACTGATATGCCCTCAGCTCAAATAATTAAAAGATAAGGGGACAGCGGGTCCCCCTGTCGTAAGCCTCTACTAGGATCCTTGTAAACCAGTACCATCACCATTTACAAGCACTTGATATTTCACATTAGCCATACAAATTCCCATTCATTTCACCCACTTCTCATCAAACCTCATCTTTCTCATCGTACCTTGGACAAAACTCCAGTTTACTCGTTCGTATGTGTTACTAATATCTATTTTCAATGCTACTTCCCCTTTCTTCCCTTTGGATTTGCATTTCATGTGATGTAAAATCTCGGATGCCACAAAAACATTATCCATAATTGATCTATTTTTTCTTCATATTTTTTTAAACGATACAACTTAGAGCACTTGTCACGTGACCCAACCAAAAATATATAGATCCTGATCTATATCGTAAATCGTAATAGAGAGATTATTAGCAAGGACTCTAAATTTTCCTATAATCTTTAATAGATCACTATACATAGGTTCTGATTTTCTTTTATTTTTTTTAGGGAATAGATCTTGTATTTTTTGGGTACAATATAGATCCTGATTTATACAAATGTTCATAGAGAAAATAGTCACTTTAATCTTTGACTCTGCACCTCGCTGTCACATAGGTCCCTGACTCCGGATTAAATACAAAGAAGTCCCTGACTCTGCACTTCCGTTATCACTTCAGTCCCTGACGTTAAATAATTCTGTTAAATGTGTCACAAGGACTAAAGTGAAAGTAGAAAATTGTCACTTTAGTCCTTGAACCAAAAATCAATATCCTCAACTTGAATCTAAAATCTCTAAATCCCTAAATCTCAAATCCTTAAATATCATCCCTAAATCCCTTGAATTGAAAATCTCAAATCCATAATTTATTATCTTTTTTTTTGAAGAAGCTAAAATGAAATATATATTACCAAAGGAAAGTGTGCCTCCTAGTACAAGGTGTACCAAGGAAGAAACACAAGCTCTGAACAATATTTACAAGGGAAAATGAAAAGATATACAAAGAAGAAAGAAACTATTAACCTATGCCCAACATGGTGAACAGACTAAGCCACCAGCTATGTAAATTGAGGGGAAGAGTAACATACTTCGCCTTCAACCACATATAGGAGATGGACTTAATCCTATCAACCACCTGAAAAATGGAGCATTCTTTGCCTTTGAACAATATGTTGTTTCTTTCCTTCCATATTTCCCACACCGTTGCAAACCAAATAACCTGTAAAATTGAGCGCCGCCTCCGCCCAAAACCACCACAAAAGCCGAACTGATGAAAATGATCAGAGACATAAAGTGGGTTGGCCACTGAGATGCCAATCCAACTATAAATTGAGTGCCAAACAGTACCAAAACAGTTACAATGAAGAAATAAATGACAGGACGTTTCGACAGTGCCGCAACCTGCCACACACAACCTGGAATCAAAGTGAATCACACCTCTCCGGAGTAGATTGTCCTTTGTAGGCAATCTATCCCGAAACAAGCGCCAAGCAAACAACACCACCTTAAGAGGGACATCCCTATGCCAGATAGAAGAAGCATCGTCTGGTTGCTCCGCAGGCGGTTGAAGGGTAAGAAAATTATACAGACTACGAACACTGAAAGCATTTGAGTTCTCCAAAGTCCAGAGCCATTTGTCATCCCTAGTAACCTGCAATGTAACATTAACAAGCAATAAAATGAGCTCCCCCACCATCTCCTCCTCCCAGACAAACAACCTCCGCCTCCACCTTCAAGCCTCACCACCCTCCCCCCACCCTAACTGAGACATCTCATACACCGACTCCCCCTTAAAAAGTGACAAATCAAATAACCTGCTAAACCTGACCCTAAAAGACACCCCACCACACCAAACATCCGACCAAAACAAAGTATTCCTCCCGTTCCCAGCAGAGCGACTGACATGATCGCTGAAAGAAATCTCCCTACCCAGGCTGCTAACAACACGCCACCAATCAGAGGCCTCGCGACCTCCTACTCTCAACCGCCCCTCTTCCACCCCATACCGCGCCGACAACACCCTAAACCACAAACTCTCCCTCTCCTCCAACACCCGCCAACACCATTTCTCTAGTAAAGCTAAATTAAACTCCCTAATTCTCCTTA
>Ga0228710_1009812_pt1 | contig 13097 bp, 6 predicted proteins | sample MedpolnodulmetaG_FD_177995 | JGI IMG/M metagenome (GOLD analysis project Ga0228710, IMG submission 177995) | Root nodule microbial communities from Medicago polymorpha collected in Santa Monica, California, United States - pink nodules | ecosystem: Host-associated > Plants > Roots > Nodule...
CCCCCCAATTTCTGGCTCCTTGCTTGGCCCCCTTCCCCCCTATTTGTCCTCTCCTCCGGCGAAAGGTAGCGTCAGTGTGATTGATCGTGGTGGTGCCACGATAAATCACCTCTCTTAGTCTCTCTGTCGGTCTCTCTCATACTTTCTTCATATTTTTGTTTTTAAATATAAGATTCTTTTAAAGAAAATAACTTAATATATTCTTTATTGTATTACTATCGGTCTATTTTGAAATATGAAAACTCAATATTTTTTCTAAGGATGAAAACTCAACATTAAATGTAATGATATTATTGTTTTTTTTAAGTAGGGTAACTATAAATTTACCTTTTGAGATGAATAAATGACTAAATTCTATAGTCTAAACCTCAACTTGCATATTGCAACGTCTCTATTAGCTAAATTATGTTCCCCGAGACAATGTAATGATATTATTAATAGCCATATACCAATTATACACATTAATTACATTATCAATTTTTTCTTAATATATAATTGAAAAGTGTTGAAGAGCCATATAAATTGGAAACTAGAAGGGAGAACTTCATCATGAAAATGTATTGACATCATATACACCAAGTCATCATCAATCTCCAAGTCAAACAAGACAAGAAGATCTTACTCCAATACAAATAAAAGAAACGACGCACTAGGCCAACTTCTCCCCCAAAACATTCACAGGGATCTTTACAGCCCTACCGTATTACTCCTTCACCTTGAGTGAAACATATATAAGTAAACTGAGTAACAACAAATTTCCAAAGCAATAGGTATCAAAGCAACAATCAAGATTCACATTCAAAATTTAATGGTCAAAGACAACTATCATGCTAATTGCATGCAACCTGCTGGACAACTATACTAGTATGCTGAATTAATGAAATAAATACTGCATTAATCATGAACCAAAATAACTAATTGGTTGGGCTCAATTGATTAACAATTTTTAGTTGAGAACGATTCGTTGAAGAAAACTTGAATTCAAATTTTAGATAGAACAATTATTTGCAGGACCGTTCCGATAAAATTGGAGGCCATGTTCAAATATTAAAAATGGCCCCTAATGAAAAAGCAAGATGTTTTTTAAGCAATAATAATCATATATTTAAGTTGTAAATAACATAAAAAATGTAAGTTCGTATGAGAGGAACTAACTAACTTGTCTTGAACTTAACTAACCACTAATTGTTTTAATATTAAAAATTAGGTTCATAATAAATAGAAACGCCAAAAACTTAAAAAGAATCATAGATTTGTTTAGTGCAAAATGGATCTTAAGCATATTGGTTGTTGCTTAAAAATTGTCTTTCCTATCTAAATAGTAACAAACTAGAACTAATATCGAGAAAAAATAGTAGCAAATTAACAATAGCATGCATGATTAAACTTAAAATGATAGAAAAATACTAATTATTTAACGGATTTAATTTGTGTTGTTAATTGAAACAAATGACAAAAAATTCAAGTTATATAGTAGTTTCCTACGTTCATAGATAACTCTGAAAACATATTAAATTGTAGATTTAATAAAAAAAATTGTAATGACTTAATAGTTGTGTATGTAATTAAGACTTGTATATTTGGTTCAAATTCACACAAATGTTCGAGATTGAACATCAAAACCATCAAAGTGAATTCTATTTTACCACCAAACCATTACAAGGTGTCTATTGATTTGTTATATTTTATTGTATACACTTAACACCTTTGGAGGCTATATTAAAAAAAAATTGAGGCTCCTATAATTATGAGGCCCGGTGTCGTAGCTCGCCTTGCACTTGTTAAGGGTGGGGCCTGATTATTTGTTAGATTTTACTTATCTTTTGACTGAACTCGACATTATATATATCTCTCTTCCTGAGAACTGGAGAGTTGAGTAACGAAAAGAATCTATTAACCAAAAACAAGTACAAACATACTACAACTATCATCCAATATCAATTGTTTATAGAATTAAGTTTATGGCCAATTTGGCCTAAAAGGAAACTATCCAACAATATAATCTTGAGCAGATCCAGTTTAGGGTTTATTCTTCCCCTCAAGGTAATTTATTGTCCGTTTTTGGTGGTTCGTTTTTGGCTTCGTGGTGGTTTGTTTCAGATCCGAGCCGACTATACTCCCTTTCACCCTCGCACGAGACTCACGCGTTCCAGTGAGAGCCAGCCACACCTTTGCCATCTAGCATCGCAAACCATTCCTTCACGGCACTGTCGAAATCTGTTGTGTTACGAAATTTGTCACAGTGGTGTTGTTTACAATCGCTATTCTCTTGGTTGGCTTCTGGTTTCTGTTTCCAGTTGTTTCGATTTGGGTTCAGATTTGAGGTTTTAGATTTGGTGTGTCCAGATTTGTGTGTACGTTTGATTTTGAGATGTTTGAGAGGCGGTGGTGGTGGGGTATAACAGCTGCGGAGGTTCGGTGCTGATTTTGCCGTGTGGTGGTGAGGTAGTGGTGGTGCGTAGTGGTGGTGATGTGCGTGATGTGGTGGTGGTGGTGTGATGGTGGTGGTGCCTTTTCCTTGTCACCGGCAGTCGCTTTTATAGGATCAGGGTTGTGTTTCCACTTCAAACCGGCATCGCTGCCTGTGTTTTGTTGTTGGTTTTCGTCTTCCTCTAGATCTGCGTTTGTGTGGCCGTCTGTTTCTTGGTGAGGCGGTTTGGCGGGTTAGTTTGGCGGTTTCGGTGGGTGTTCGTGGGGGGCTGTATTGGAGTGGTTTTGATGGGTGGTCGCGAATCTGGTGTCGAATCACTTTGTGGACTAGAGCTTTTTCAGGGGGTGGTTTGGAGGTGGGTATTTTTGTGGTGGTGGTTGTGGGTGATTCCTTGTGGAGACCGACTTTGTTATTCGGGTCCATATCCGTTGTCGCTTACTTAGGTTTGTGTTTAAGGTGTTTTGATGATGGGTGTCCTTCGAGCTGAGCAACTTCCTTTTTTTGATTTGATTGACGTTTTGCATAACTGCAAATCATGTTGATTGTCTTACTTTTTGTGTGCTGGATGCTGGTGGGCCAGTTATTTTGCTTCGATATCGGGAGCTGGTGTCCTTCTGCAATCTTGTTTTGACTGGCTTGGTGTTTCTTTGGTGTACCGGGAGTGAGGTGGCCTTCTGATTTGGTCCCGAAGTCTGGTGAGCCGATCACTTTTGATTCGAGATCAGAAGTCAGTTCTTTGGTTCAAAATTGGTTTTGGGCTTTTTTAGGTGTTCTTTCTGTGGACCGGAGGTTGTGCAGTGGTGGAGGCTGATTGATCTTAGAAAAGGTGGATGTGGCTCACTTTGGGTGATGAGGACTGGGTTTTATGTTACAAGGGTGTTCTTTTGGAGGTGAGTAGTGACGATTGGTGTTATGGATGCCGTTTTTCAGTGGTCGGTTGTATATGAGTCTTTTTAGGAGGGGTTGTTTTATTTTGATGGGTGATGTGCTTTTGGGTGTTGATCACAGAGATTTCTTTGTTGGTGTTTTGTTTTCAGGTGTTCCGCCTATATACGGCGTCTTTTGTTTGTACTTCACTAGTCTCTGTTCGTCTTGTGCAGGGATCGGGTTTTAATAAACTTTTGCTTTTTTAAAAAAAAAATAATCTTGAGCAGATGATGACCATTTGTCAATTTGCACTAAAATAATGCATTGGACATTACATATCTTTCATGTTATCTAACTATTTAATTTTGAAGAGAAGAGAAGAGTTCATGATTGTAATATCATGAAGTAACTATCGTCCAAAGCATTGCTTCTTCTTAATCATTTTACTTCAAATTCAGGTGCAATAAAATTAAGGGTTAATAGGTCTTTACCCCCTGTAATATAGGTCATTTTTGGTTTTTTCCCTTGTAAAATATTTTTTTTGATTCACCCCCCTGTAAAATATTTTTGTTTTGATTTACACCCTAATAGGCCAAACAAAAACCAATTTTATTTGTTTTTTCAAGAATTTTTCGTTTTTGTTTGGCCTATTAGGAGGGTAAATTAAAACAAAAATATTGTACAGGGGGTGAATCAAAAAAAATATTTTACAGGGGAAAACCGAAAATGACTTATATTACAGGGGGATAAAGACCTATTAACCCTAAAATTAATTTCATTCAAAATTATGTTTATCAAACGCAAAACCTTCCTAAAATTAATAGACTTCAAAATCTATTTTAATACTTTAGGGTTAATCCAAACACAAACTTCAAACGACATCTTATCTCTTACTTATAAATGTTAACCTGCCTCGCTATACTTAACCTAATTTTAACCTAATTTTTATGAAATACTATATGACAATCATGACATTTATCTAAACTATTTTGTTACCTATTACCATCAAATATTACATTCGATATGATCCGTGCTAAAGCACGGGTCAATTGTCTAGTTATAAAAGAACATAGTCTCTTAAACACAGACATACTGAGAGGGGACCTATAAATACCGTATTTTCTTTATATATGGGTATTATAAAAAAGAAGAAATAATTTTAAAAAATTCAATGTCCTGTAAAGTCCTCCATCAATTGATTTTTTAAATCACCCTAAAGTTATATTATTAGCCACACGAGGTAAAATGAACTAACATATATCACCATTCCTGCTCATATTATGTCCTATATGACTTATTATTATGATAAAAAGTCCAACTTTTATTTATTAATTCGTATATGTATTAAAAAAGATCCTGATTCAATTCACTCATTGAAAACTCAAATTATAAAACTCATCTCGATCAACTCAATTCACGTAGGTGTAGGTGAATTGAGTTTACTTGCACCTACGTAAATTAAAATTTTGAACGAAGAAAAAAAAAAGTGCATTGAGTACATCTACAATTGATATGCGTAGAAACATCAAAAGAAAAACACACAATCATTTAAAAGTTCAATTATCTTTGCAATTGAGTTTATTTTGATTTTGATATTATGATAAAATATTAAACCGAATTTGATTAGATATATAATTGAAAAGGTGTTAAATTAAAAGTACATGGTACAAAACTACAAATTATTTCCACAATATTAGCTTTGTCTTGAGTTGAGTGAATCACAATCACCAATTTTACCGGCGGAAGAAACCAAACAATGGCTGCAAAGTATAACAACAAGTCAATTTAACCACTCCACCTTCTCAAATCTCACCAACTACTTTTTTTCTTCTTCTTCTCCATTTCCACACAATATTCCTTTTTCTCTTCTTTGGTAAGTAATTCCATTTCCAATCACTTCCTTTGTTGCTTTCAAATCTATCTTACAATCCTGTCAACTTGGTTTTCTCAAAATCCTGTCTTTTTGAATTACCATTTTGTTTTGTTGTCTTTTATGTTTTGAATACCATGTTTTTAATTGATCTGTTTATTTATATACTTCTTCGGTGACACTGCTATATGATGAAGTGAATGAATTTATTAGGGTATTTTTCAATTTCCAATTCAAACATGATGATGAAACCAAACTTTGAGTCTGAAAATAAAGATGTTGGTGAAACTGAAACTGATTCAAATATTGGTCATGAAGAATTGCTTCGTGACATTGAAGAATTAAGCAAAGCTCTTTACTTGGACAATACCCCTTTTAATCCTTCTACTATCTCTGCTGAAAAAGGTTTGTCAAAATCTCAACTTAACTCAAACCCAAGATTTGTAAGTGAGGATCTGTTGATAGGGGACAAGAAATTGTCTTCAAAATGGAATTGGAAGAAGCCCTTGAAAGTTTTAACAAATATTGGTTCACACAAGTTTGTTTGTTGCTTTAATCTTCATGTTCATTCAATCGAGGGACTGCCTTTGAGTTTTAACGGTGTTAGATTAAGTGTGCATTGGAAAAGGAAAAACAACATTTTGCAGACCTGTCCGTCAAGGGTACTGGACGGTTCTGCGGAGTTTGATGAAACTTTGGTACATAGATGTTCGGTTTATGGTGGTCGCGCGGTGTCTGGTCGTTCTGTTAAGTATGAATCCAAGCGATTCTTGATTTATGCTTCTGTTGTCGGGGAACCTGAACATGACATTGGGAAACATCAGGTTGATCTCACTAGGCTTTTGCCACTGAGATTAGAAGAGCTATGGGGTGATAAAAGTTCAGGGAAATGGAGTACAAGTTTTAGGTTGGTTGGAAAAGCTTTAGGAGCTAGATTAAATGTTAGTTTCGGTTATCAAGTAATGAAGGGTGATTTAATGAGATTTGGTGCTAGCAATGGGAATGTTGTTAACCTTGTTAACTTGAAGACGGATACTAGCATCCCCGACAATGTTGCCGATTTTAGTTCCAATAATAGGGATGTCATAAAGCTTCGGCCGACTCAGAATGACGTGGTGTTATCGAATGAAGCAGTGATGAATTCTGGCTCAGGTTTTTCTAAATCAATCACTTTCCTATATCAAAAGCTTGATGAGGGGAACTTCAATAATTCAGCATGCGCAGACTCAGAGTCATCTCAAGGATCAAATCTATATGTGTCTGATGACACTGAATTTTCCATCAGTGAACAAGGAGTAGAAACATCAGAAGAGGACTCGTTCGAATTTGATCAAACAGGAATTCAAATAGTTGACATGTCCACAGTTGAAATCATTAATGCCAATGAGATTATTAAGGATGATGACACGTTTGGTGACAATAACGCAAGCTGTGATTCACTGGATACCATATGTTCTAGGAATGTGAATTGGGATATAGCAGATAACAGCAAGCATAGATTCAGTATTTCATGTGTCGATCTACCATCCATGAAGATTAAGGATTCAGTTTCTGAGACGTCAGAGTTTCTTGACAAAGAAGAACACCACTTAAGTTTTAAATCAAATGATAAAGCACATAAAAAGTCACATAGCTTGGATGATGTCATCGACTCTGCCGCGAGTGATTTCTTAAAGACGCTGGCATTGGAGAGTGATTCATTTCGCTCAAGCTGTGACGGTGATCCCATTTCTCCTAGAGAGAAGCTTTTAAGACAGTTTGAAAATGAGGCTCTAGCTTCAGGTAACTTCGCTTTTGATTTTAATTCGGACGAGGAGGAATTGGGGCAATATACACTTGAACATAACTATGAGGATTATGACGTGGATTCTGATTTATCTTTAATTATTGGTGCCATGGAAGACGAGTATGAAAGGGAAAATCAATCATTAATACAGAGAAGGAAGGCCAAAATTCTTGAAGATCTTGAGACTGATACATTAATGCAACAATGGGGTTTAGATGAGAGGGACTTTGAAAAATCTCCAGGAACCTGGTCTGGTGGATTTGGAAGTCCAATTGAAATATCCGATGAAGAACCATCCATATTACCTTCGATTGGTGAAGGGCTTGGTTCGTTTGTTCATACTACGAGCGGAGGCTTTTTGAGGTCCATGTGTCCTTCCCTCTTCAGAAATGCTAAGAATTGTGGGAGCCTCATCATTCAGGCTTCTAATCCTGTCGTTCTACCTGCAAAAATAGGTAACGATATATTGGATATACTTCTGTACATGGCATCTGCTAGAGTTGAAGAGCTGTACAATTATATCTCTAAATCAATGCCTTTGCAAGACATCACTGGAAAATCCGTTAAGCATATTGTGTCGGATGCTAAGACCAACACGGAAGCTTGTGGAAGGTAAGCACATGTGTTAGTTACATAATTACTAGTGAAAAATTGTGTTTTCACTTTTATCAATGTCACATTCTTTTCCTTTTTTATTCAAAGCATTTGATTTATTTCTGTTTCTGAATTTCCCTTATTAATTCTGTTCAGGAAGGGATCATGGCAGCATGATTTGTTTGAAGAATTTCCATGTAGTTACTTAACAGATAAAGACAAATGCTTGGACTCTCTGTCTCTAGAAGCTATAGCTCCTATGACTATTAATAAGATTGAATCTCTTTTAATAGAAGGGTTGAGAATTCAGTCTAGCCTGTCAAATGAAGAGGCACCATCATGCATTTGTGGAGAAATCATCAATGATCTTGATGGTTTGATGGATCTGTCGGTAACGTTGGATCAATGGTTGAGACTTGATTCTGGCATCATCCAAGGAGAACATAATTTGGAACAAATTTTGAAGATTCTTAAATCACACAATTCTAAAATCACAGAATTATATAATGAAGGGTTGGGAAATGGCACTGATAAGGTGAAAATAGATGGCAGAAAGCGCAGTTATTTGGGAGAGCACATTACAGTGGCTTTTATGATCCAGCACAGAGATCCTCTAAGAAATTATGAAGCAGTTGGAGTTCCAATGCTGGTTTTAGCTCAGGCAGAAAGAGTTGACATACATGAAATGGAGAAAGACTGCGACAATTTTGTTGAGAATGAAAATATAGATAAAGAACCACCTCAATCTAGATTCAAAATCAAGGAGATTCATATTGCAGGTGTCCTTACCAAAAATGGTGGTAACCGACAAGTTTGGGGCACTGCGTCTCAGCAACAATCCGGGTTGCGTTGGTTGCTTTCCAGTGGCATGTGTAATACTGTCAAACACTCTTCTTCAAAATCAAAGTCGATTGTTGTCAGATCATCTTCATTGTTTACCAACAAATTGGTGAAACAAGATATCTTGTGGAGCATCTCTTGTGTTAATAGTAACATAGAGACTAATGCACACATTAGGAATCCTGATATCATGTTCCCAAAGTGAACAATGTCAGATCATTTTTCACTTGCTATTTTAGCCAATTTAGGAAATCTATCCATGTAAAAGTAAAACTGTAAATAGTTACGAGTTAGCTAGCACAGATATTTTGACATGTATTGTATTTTATGGCCTTTTGGACATGATCCTTTCTTTTCTGAATCACCCTTCCTGATTCTGTAGATTTGTACTCCAATTTAAGGAATAAAGTAAAATTATTAGGTAGTTAATTGTTATGTATACTATACAGAGTCTTGCTGAATTGTTGGTATGCAATTTATAATTTGGGTTGGACCAAAATCAACTGCACATAATCGGTTTGTAAGGTGAGGATTACACTCGTTTATAAACAATTATTCAAATATTGTCTCATCTAATGTGACACTCTTAAAACATCTCATATCTCATTTAATGTGGAACTCTTAACACAACCCGAGGTGTGTCATGAATGACATAGCAGTAACTTGTAGCAAGTAGTCTAATAAATCTTAGATAAACTTTGATGTTATCTTATAATTTGGGTTGAAGCTAATTCAACTCTGCAAAACTACTAATTTGTAAGGTGAAAATTGTTATAAACAATTGATAAAATCTTTCATCAAATCTGGTACTATTAATAGCTTGGAATCAATATAATGAAATGATAGGGGCGTTTAGGTAAATCTGACCTAAACCAGAAGAAAATCCAATATGTGGCTTTTGAAAGGTCCAACCCGACCCACACTGTCTAAGTTCAAAGTTGTTTGGTTTGGAGTATTACTTTTCCCACCCTATGGCCTTCTCCTGCGTCCTGTAAAATTTCCAAAAATGCCCTTATGCATTCCGGATTTTAAAATCCGGATTCATGTTTACTATTTCGGATTTTATAATCCGGACAATTCTTATGTATAATCAGCCATCAGACTCTCACATTTCAGCAGTTTTGAGTTTTGCTTTTAAAAACAACAAAAAAACTAAGTAAAAAAAATGCTAAAATCCCGTCAAATAAAATCATAAAAATAGCACCAAAAAATTCTAAAAATCAAATAAAACTAATATAAATTTTTTCGGATTTTTCTGAGAATATGAAAAATGGGTCTAAACGATGGAATTTTGGATTTTGAGGGGCGGAATCCCATAAAAAGTCTCTTCTAAGGGAGGCATGGTCCTTGAATTTTTTATGATTTTATGGGGAAGTTTCGGAGCAATCCGATCAAGTTGCTCGAAAATCCGATTTTTTACTAAAAACAGGTAACAATGACCCAAAACAGAAGGATGAAAGTTAGAAAGATTAATATTGTCCCTAAAATGACTATCCATGTTACAAACATGTTTAAAATTTGTGCTGTTTTACCTTGAAAAATGGTGTTTAGGGGGTTTCCGGATTATGTAATCCGGAAACATCATGTAACGCACCCTATTTTTTGAGGTTTCCGGATTACAAAATCCGAAAAAATCCGTTACTCATTTTTTCACCCTTTAACAAAAGAAAACACCATTCCGGATCATAAAATCCAAAAATTCAAAGGCATTTTTGGAAAAAATAGGGCGCACGAGGAAATCCACAGGGTGGGAAAAGTAAATCCCTTGGAAAAAAGGATTTGAAATTTCAAATTCGTGGACCTGTTATTTGATACACATTATTCATATGGTACTAGCGATTTACCAACAACCCTTTGTTGAATCAGTTTATGTTCCATTCTTAGAGAAACATGTATTTTGTGGTACTTGACTTAATTAAAGTTCTACATCACTCTCACTAGTTCTTGCAGAGCTATACTCCTTGAAAAGGAATACTCCAGTTCTAGCGACAAACAACTTGTGTCAAGGAAGAAGATGTAGAAATATTATCCTCTAGTTTCCTAAGGGAACCTCCACAAGTATACATTCACTAGATTGATGACCCGTGCGCCGCACGGGTCTTATGAGCTGGAATAACTATTTAATTATGTTTATGTAATTTTAATTCATAGAAATAATTGTTTGAACCAATATTTAAGAACCAAAAATTATAAGTGTAAGAGAATATTAAAATTTATGAGAAGTGGAAAAGTTGGGATAAGAAGTGGAGGGGGCGGTTTTAGAGGTTTGCTAATAAGGTGTAATTAATTAAAGATTAGTGTCGTGAATATATGTATTTTAAAAGCGAAATTAGTTCAACCAAAACTTGTGTGGCATAATGGTAAAATCAGTGGAGAATGACCATCTGCAGTCAGGTTCAACTTAAAATTACAGTTATGATAAATATGAAACAGTAAGATAATAAAATGTAGTTCATTAGTAAATAATCTCTAATATCCAGAGAAACTCAATAAAGCTTTTGAAACTCAATAATCTCAAAATAGAAATTCATATATTGATATAGTTTAGGATCAAAATTGATGAGTGATAATTAGAAACTAAATTGATGGCTTATAAAATTTTCCTTGACAAAATTGTTCTACGTGGTTTATCTATTTTCAAATGAATATTTTTCACATACAAATGTTAAGCAAATGTTTAGAAAACCTGTCAACTTTACTGATAAACTATAGTATATACAATGAAATATGGAATCAAAAGCAATTAGGACCAGCTTCTAATGCTTTCGGTTAACAAATTATAGGCCTTCGATCCAGCTCCAATTGTAGGTTAAGTTCTTTAATTTTGGAAATTATTCTTTCATTAATAATAGTACTTTTGATATAAAAAAAGTGTCTAGAAATAACTTCTAAGAGAAAGATTATATATCAAACCATAAACATAAACATGAAATTACATACAATTGCAGTATACGGAAGCAAGTCCATTACTTGTATATAACATGTGCTCTTAAAATAATACTGTTGTGAAATATGTATACCGATTCGGATATCACACCCATGAAAAACAAAGATGCGTGGAGCAAAAGGTAGTGGTAATCCTAAGTCTAAGTGCCTTCAAGCAAAAACATACACAAGAGCTAAAACAATGACACAAACACTAACCAAGCATAGAGATAAGCAAGCTTAAAAGGAAATAAACAAACACACACAAGATAGTAACGCAGTTCGGTCCAATATGACCTACTCTGGGGGAGAGAGCAACTCTTCAATCCACTATGAGAAGATGTTACAAGAGGTTACAAGAAATCAGCCTTTTTCCCTAATCTCTATCATTTGTTTCCCTCACCACTCTCATATGAATCTTACTAGAGAATACACAAAGGAAACTTTAGATCCTTTCAATGATGTAATCTCACTACCCAAGGTGATTACAATGTTTATCCCAACCCTAGAGACCCCCCCTTACAAAGATACTCAACCCTCTAGTTCCCCCCATTGTAAACCCTAGGCCTCTAGCTTCAGCTCTCTTCAAAAAATCTGCAGAAACCACTTAAATACTAGTCACAGCAGTCCAAAATCGTATCACGATTTTGTCCAATCGTGTTGCGATTGTCTCTGAACAACCGTTGTGACCAGTCCCTTTCAGGGAAACTTGGTGAGGAAGCTGTTGAATCGCGTCACGATTTCCCAGATCGTGTCACGATTTTCCATCTCAAAAGACCACCCTCTCTGCCAATCCAATCGTGTCACGATGCCTAGAATCGTGACACGATTTCAGGTTTTCCTGCAATCACAATTTGAAGCCAATATACAACAAATACAATGAAAAAGACGATCCAAACTAAACCACCATTTACTTTTCTTTTTCTCTCAGTTTTTTACCATAATAAATTTCATAAAGAAACAAAAGAATGAAAAAAAACATTGATGATTTGATATTGCAGAGAGAGATCTAATCAAAAGCAATCAACAAAAAACAAAAAAGAAGAGAAGGTTAGTACAATGAAGGCACCAATTGAGAGAAAGAGAGAAGACAATGGAGTTGTTACATAATGGACGTTGATGTAGAAGGAGTAGTAACATTTGTAGTCACTTATAAAGACTATACTAACAACCTAAGAATACACTCAATACTAAAAAACCAATGATAAATTACACATATACATAACACGCAGGTGTCATTCTTTACATCCAGCATCAATGGGTCCCGCACATACCAAGAAAGAATTCACAATATTGCAGCCATCTTATTCCAAATTGAAATCCATGAGACTGATACAACAACACCAATTGAAAATTAGAAATTCATGTCATTGCATATGAAAGAGCTGTGAAAGTAAGGAAAAAAGAAGGAGACTACTAAACCTTCCATCAGATGCATCGTCCACTTCCATAAGAAGGTAAAACAGGGAATTGAGGCCATTCTGATTCATCCTGAATCATATAAACGTCCCTTAAATTGATTATAGAATTTTCAAAACTGCTACAAAACAAAAGTCCTTTTATATAATTAGTCCTCTTATAAAATCAATTGTTCAATTCACTAATACTTGGTACTCTGCATTCTGTTAATGAACCAAATATTAGAAGTGCAGATATCACATCAATAACCTGCACAAAATAATAGTAAGTCTATGCTAAAAGCAAACTCCAAAAATACCTATACTAACAACCTAAGAATACACTCAATGCTAAAACAACAATGATAAATTACACATATATCAGGG
>Ga0228710_1009814_pt1 | contig 13092 bp, 7 predicted proteins | sample MedpolnodulmetaG_FD_177995 | JGI IMG/M metagenome (GOLD analysis project Ga0228710, IMG submission 177995) | Root nodule microbial communities from Medicago polymorpha collected in Santa Monica, California, United States - pink nodules | ecosystem: Host-associated > Plants > Roots > Nodule...
TTTTTTATTTTTTTTTTTTTTTTTTTTTTTTTTTAAAATTATCAAGATTAGTTGACAGGACTTTTGCTTATGGTGGACTGTTGATAATAAAGCTAAAACTGTCCTTTTCTATGATACTACCATAGCCATTTTTTTATTTGAGAAGAATTGCCAAATTGTTTTTAATTTAGCGCGCCAGTCTATATGATACAATCTCTCAAAATTCATCTTTAGGAAAATTACTCGATCTACTGATAGTTTGAGTATAATGCCTTATCAAAAGATGTTTCATTCACATGGTATGAATTTTTTGATGAGCTTGAGCAGCAATAGAATTTTGATAAATAATGATTAATAAATTTGATTTGTTTTCTGAATAAAAAGTCAGTTTTCGTAAATATTGGTCAATTTTTTGCTTAACTTTTTCTTACACTCTAAAGTTACTCTCAAGAGCGTGGTGCTATACTGCTACATCCATAATTTTGCTTCTCTCTATCTGGCCTTTCTATGATAGCATTCATATATTAGTGTTTGTCTGATATGTATAGGTACTTTCGACATGCTTCGGGTGAGGTCTATGCCATTTCAAAAGCATTGGCTCAGTTTATTTCAATAAATAGGTATAGTGTTGTGTCCTTTTTTTCCTATGGTTTTTCTATTTGTTTTGAAATTGTGTTAAAAATAGTTGTAATACCTAATAAAATTATATGTTTGCTCCGCAGATTTATTCTTCGTACATATGCACATGATGATGTAAGCACCGGATCGTGGTTTATTGGGCTGGACGTGATGCACATTGATGAAAATAAGTGTTGCTGCTCATCCTGGTCTACAGGTCTCTTTCTTTCCACCCCCTTACTATATGATTAGGTGTTAGGATCTTATCTGTCCAATTTAAAGTTTTAAGACATATGATAGTTTTTTGGTAGCAAAAGATAAACTAAGACATTTAATATGAGAAGAAATTATTTGATATTTTGTTTTGTATTTTCATTAAATATAGAGGTGTCATATTGTTTTTAATTTAATTTTTGTTTCAAAAAAGTTTATATAGAAACTGATTATTTTATTTTTTTACTAAAAGTAATAAAAAAATTGCATTTTATCCTTTTTAATAAAATTGCAATCCTTAACATATTCTCAAATTACACGCGTCCTTGTTTTTCTGGGATATCACTATTATTACAAATTTGCGATTGGATTTTTTAAATCAGATTGTTTTAAATGAATTCAGTTTAAGTAAGCTAAGGCTGACATGATCACAACAATTAAACAAATGGTGATTAGTTTTTGCCGTTTCCACAGTTCTATTGAAATTAATTAAATTGGTTGTGTTATAGTTTTTTTCCCATCTTTCAGGGGCAATTTGTGCATCAGTATGACAACTTGTCAGTTGACACCCACAATTTGAGTGATATATGAAGGATGTATAGGAAACAGAAACCTGTTACTTGGACCATCATTGTTTTTCCTTCAGGTGATTTTCCTCCCCCATATAACTTTTCAGCCAGACGTTGATTCTTCGAGTTGAAGACCAGAGACTGTTGGTTATGAGCTCTGCCTTTGTGACAATAGATAGTTAGATACTCACATACATACTTTTTGGGATTGTTCAAAGATATTGAGAAATTGACACTGTGTTTGTCTGATTTTGAGAACTGATCCTTCCCCCATTGAATCATGTAATATAAATTGCTCTTGGCCATTAAACTAACATTTTCCCCATGAGATTATTAAAGTATTTGTTAGAATAACTTAAAAAAAAATTACTACTAGAGTTGAGATTTCTTTTGTGAAAGAGAAGAGTTGAGATTTTCATGTTGAATTCATTCTTCATTTTAGATTTGCGATTCTTAGGCAATCTATGTTGTAGGGTATGATGCAGCTCCCCCTTTTTTTATAGACAAATTTTTATAAACCCTTTTGTCACTGAGACCTTCAGGTCTCGTTTGGTTGGTTCATTTTCTTCTTCTTTGAATAGCAAAATGATATCAGCTAAAGTTGGTCTTTTCGAAGTTGTTTACATGCAGTATCAATTATAAATTTGTTCATTAGTGATTAATATCACTTAGTTTACTATCTAATGTGAGTTTAGAACTTCAAAGTGAATTGCTCATTTTACAAGAGCCCCAACACTTTCTTTACTACCATAAGTATCATTTCTCAAACTGCTATTTATTTTCACGCTGCTGATGTGGGTTGCATGTTTTGTGAATGTTCTAGCAAGTTTAGAAAACTCAAACCAACTGGATTGTGCTCCCTTCCCTTTGGTGTACTCTATAAGGAATGTTTTAAGCTGAAACATTTGAAAATTGCTCTCTCAAGTGTTGCTCTGAAGCCGGTTTCTATCGGAAGATAATTTCCGATAAGCTATTTTTTACTCTTTTTATTTGGAAATAGTCTATCAGAAGTTATCGCTTCCGATAAGCTATCTTCCCAGGCTTTTGCATTCGGAACAGTATTTTTGCGAAGTTTCAAATGTTTCTTCATAAAATCTCATTATCATTTAATAGCTTGTAAAAGATAATAAAAATTCCACGAGCAGGATTCAACATTTGTACGCTCTGACTTTTTATCATTAGTTATAAGTTAAGGAAAAGGTAATTCCATCGTAAATTATAAAGACAAAAGCTGTTGGATTGGAAGCAACTTCCGGGAAGTTCCTCAAAAAGCTACTATTATAAGGACAGTGTTCCCTACGCTTCAGTCTGCAAATGAAAACAATTATAAAAGACTGCTCCAAGTCCTAACAATAACCATTTTCTTAGATTGCACCTTTACTTATATCTATCTTTGTTGTTCAATTTTTATGTGCAAATGATATTAGATTAATTAATATTAATTATAATAATTTATAAAGTTTGAGGTGAGTCCAAAACTTCCTTGTTTTTTTTTAGTGAGAGCTCATTTATCTCGACATCTAAAATAAATGAATTACGTTGTGTTGATATATGTCTACAAAATTAGCCTAGTAGAAAGTCACACCTTAATTATTTTAACCATTTGGCATATTATTTTGTCTTTTCTTAAGATATTATTTTAGATAAAATAATGTTACATAATTTTGTCTAAAATGGCCGGCGCTGTCGGACTCTGAAGATAAGTTTTCGTTTAAAGATTTAATAGTTCTAGTTGCATGCAATCATATAATAAAATGATTTTAATAATTCATTCTTTATTTTCCAGCTCTGATATAATTAATTCACGTTTTCTTTTGTTGTTGACAATCTCATTCATGTTTTTCTTTAGGGGAATCTCATTCATGTTTTTTGATATAAACTAGTGCACCGACTATTTTGATGGATAAGGTATCACCGCTCTATGCATTGCTTCTCTTATTTCTAACTTCAAACTCGCGTCATGGTTCATGAGGAGTACAAGTTTTCGACATTCTTAATTTTTTGGCAAGTGAACTACTATTTTTTAGACGTTAAACAACCAAAGTTAATAACCATGTTCAAGACTGTATAAAAATAGAGAAATGATATTTGTACAACCACTTTGTGACAACTTTCTCTTTGATACTTACATTATTCTTTTATTCTCTCTCTTCTTTTTTCTCTCCATTGTTTTTGACCAATGAAAAGAGAGAGAAAAGAAGTTGTTACAAAAGTTGTATCAAATGGTTGTTTAAATATCACTACTCATAAAAATATATCATTTATAACTGTTGATGTGATATAGAGAGAAAAGTAACTAAAAAAATTAAATAATGTATGTATTTTACCTACTTCGTTACCATATATTTTAAAAATTAACATATAAACTAAAAAAATTGAAACAACTATGCTCAAATTTAACGAGCAATATAATAAAATGATTGAGCTCAGATGTTTAAGACTCCATTTAATAACGAATTGTGGTCAAATTTTGGATTATCAAGACTCTTTTTATTGAAATTTATGGGTTAACTAAATTCAATTTTTTTCCATGGGAATTGATGGTTTAAAAAGAAAATTAACAAACAATATTTGAAAATAATAAATAAAAAGCTATATATATAATAATCACTCATCGCACTAGGAGAATAAAATAAGAAGTCATATATGTGCAGAACAAAAGGACAAAAGAACTCAAATAAATATAAACTTCATTTTTCTTAAATATACCGTATAAACTAATAAAAAAACTTAGTTATATACTAAGAAGAGTCCATTAGATTAAATTAAATTTTGTAAATCCTTAATAAGAGTCTATCTTAATTTTTTTTGTGTAAATGGTAGCTAAGAGACACAAATTATCATAGTTTAATTCAATTAATTTCTTTATATAAAAAAAGACAGTTAAATTTGTATGACATGGTTTGTCTTTGTCCCTTTTGAGTGTTGTGTGACCCCTAACTAACGGTTTGCAGATTATCTTATCTATCTATTGTCTCTCTCCCAGTCCCAGCACAACATTGATAGCAGGCCTTGTTGACCTTGAAATGAAAGGTCCAAAATCCACCAAGTCTTCCTCCATTTAAAGGTTTAAAGACTCGTATGTCTAACTTTTAACCGCTTGAAGGGTTTGAAAGAGCACAATTCTGAACTGTCAACTGGGTCGTTTATTCTGGTATTGCTTGCTTGCTGAGTCACATGTTCATATTATTATTTTTTTGACCAAAGTAACAATTTTCATATTAAATTCCACAATATGCGTTGAAAGTCCAAACCATTCAATTCAAATTTAACACATACCATAAATCCTTTGCCGCTTAGTTATTGATCACATATTTTCTCCGTCTAAGGATCAACGAGTTTATGATACCTTCATTATTATGTGACTGTTTCTTTTAGCTGGCCCATTTCATTAAATCTTCTTCAAAATCGGTCCACATTAAAATTAAAATTAAAAAGACATGCTCACCTCAACTACAAAAAATCGACAAGACACCATTTTATCCTCAATATTTTGTTCTTGACTCTTGAGTTGTAACTATCAATTTTATTTCTTCCCTTTTCAATAAGATTTTCATATTTGTTTCTGTTACTGTTACAGATAATAACTGAATTATTAGGCCTAACGGTGCCGAAAATATATAGCTCTTTGTATATCTTGATTTTGGCTTAGTAAAAAGATAAACAGTTACACAATCTTTATTTCTAGATCACATATAGTTGGAAGAAATTAGCCTTCCATTTTCAATCTTCACGAAAAAACTTTGTTTGTCACAAGAAAGTTGTCATGGAAAGCTTGTGATTTTTCATCTGCTGAACCAATTCTGTCACATTAAAGTTTGTTTTCTTAACTTCTGATAAATCAGTTTTTGGTGTCCATTACTTAGAATTTAGAAACAGAGGAAAAAGTAGAGATACAGTTTCTTGTTTTTCCTTGAATTGTTACTCTCAAAGTAGATTTTTGAGATGAATCATTCTGGAGCTGAAAGTGATCATAAAATAACATCAGTTGAAGTTATCAAGGACAAAAATGGAATAGAACAAGTTGTTCTTCGAAACGTTCGAGGAGCTTCAGCAACGGTTACATTTTCTTAACTCTTTCAATTTCAATTTCAACTATCTCATCTACCCTTTTGAATTTGATTGATGCTAGCGTTGTGTGTGTGATTTTTTCAGGTTAGCTTGCATGGAGGGCAAGTTCTTTCATGGAAAACAGAACGTGGTGAAGAGTTATTGTTCACTAGTACCAAGGTAAATGAGGTTTTTTCATGCCAGATATTTCCTATGTAATACCGACACTTCGGATTAAAGGCATGTTCGGTCACTTTTATTATTGGTATTGTGTCAATATCTGTTGTGTGCAAGTGTGAGTTATATGCCCCACATCGGATAGAAAAGTAAAGGTTGAACACCTTTATAAGTGAGAGGACCCATAAACCCATTGCCTTAAGGTTTTGGGTAAGAGTGTGGTGTCTCTCTTGCTTATGCGGTTGCTCTAGCCTCGATGTGGACGGTCCCAAGCTCCCCTGTTGACCCAACAATATTGGTGTCGTGTCTGATATATTTGATAGTGATTCATAGGTCATTTCTCAACAATATTAGCAATTAACCTTAATTTTGTTTGTAAAATGTAACAAATTTTTAAGACATTTTTCTCTCTTTCCAATTAGGCCGTCTATACTCCTCCAAAACCAGTACGAGGAGGAATTCCAATCTGTTTTCCACAGGTAATTTTAGATTTTAGATAGTAGTACTATTTATTTAACACCTGAATTACACAAATGTATATAGATAGATAGATAACAAGGTTGGTTGGTTTGATTTTTTAGTTTGGAAACCGTGGAACGCTAGAGCAACATGGATTTGCAAGGAATAAGATATGGGTTATTGATCAAAATCCTCCACCACTTCCCACCGATTCCAATGGAAAAGCTTGCATTGACTTGCTGCTCAAACCATCTGAAGACGATATGAAGATATGGCCACATAGGTGCGACGCGCTTTATCTTCCATACTATACTAACATCACAACTAGCATTTTACTTTTGAATTTGATGGCCTGAGAAGAATAACTGAGATAAATTGAGAGGCTAAATATACATAACTATTAAAGGACTAGTGACCTGAAAATCCTTACAAAGAAAAATGAATCACATCCAAGAAAGTAGAAATCCCAAAAGCATGTAGCTAGATACCTCAGTTCTTGTATAGTAACATGTATATTTCATGTATCTTGAGAATTATGATTGTTGGATGACAATATTTTATGTACTAAATTATTTATTCAGCTTCGAGTTTCGCCTAAGGGTCTGTTTGACAGCAGACGGCCGTCTGAATATGATATCTCGCATCCGGAATGTCAATGGCAAGCCTTTCAGTTTCTCCTTTGCATTTCATACATATTTCTCCATATCTGATATCAGGTTTGTATGCTATTCCAACACTTTCAAGATAAGATCACGATCAATTATTTTATCAAGGAATCAATCTGTTCTGAAAGATTAATTTCTTTTCACAAGTCCTTTTGTTCGTTTTTAAATTTTATAAAGTTGCAAAAATTTGAACTAGCATATAAGTTCTTATGTTAACCTTGACTTTTGCCGATTATTGACAGTGAAGTGAGGGTAGAAGGGTTGGAGACTCTTGACTATCTGGATAACCTATACCAGAAGGAACGCTTCACAGAACAAGGAGATGCTTTAACATTTGAATCTGAGGTGAGGAAATTGATGATTTTAATTCAAGCCCATCCTTATATTTACCAAGTCTGCAAACCTTGAAATTTTACCAACATGCTAATGTCTTATTTGTGTTAGGTGGATCGAGTTTATCTTGATTCTAGCAGTATGGTAGCCGTTCTAGATCATGAGAGGAAGCGAACATTTGTGATACGAAAGGAAGGTCTTCCAGATGTTGGTATGTGTCTTTCATTCTAAACAAATGACATTTCCTGACTCAAAATCTAAGTACTATAATTGGGAAAACTTATATTATTTCATTATACAAACATGAAAGATAACTAAAACTAACCATCCATGTCAATTTTGACATTGAATAGTTGTTTGGAATCCCTGGGAGAAAAAATCAAAGTCAATAGTGGATTTTGGGGATGAAGAGTACAAGCAAATGCTCTGCGTGGATGGTGCAGCAGTTGGAAAGCCGATAACCTTAAAACCGGGAGAAGAATGGACCGGTCGCTTGGAGCTCTCTGTTGTTCCTTCTACATGACTTCAATGTGCAGTTTGAAAGAAAATACTAACATAAATAAACCATCAAGCATTGGTCATTGTTTTAGCAAATAAACCATCAAGCATTGGTTATTGTTTTAGCAAATCTTTTGAAGCCTAAAAATCATGAGCAATATCAATAAGAAGAGGAGCATGTGTTGTTGTTCAAGATCAACCACTTTTCAAGTATATACACATATTAGTGATGTATATGAGGTTAACTTAGGAAATATTATGACTATGAAGATTTTTTTTTCTTTCTCTTTATGCATGCTTTGCATTTAATGTAAACATCCAAGTCATGTGGATGAAATTGTTGTAGTTAACTTTAAAAAAGGAAAAAAAAGAATGATTTGACAGGAGCCCAACTCCTACATATACTCCTTTGTCTTGTTTTCTCATTCTCCATTCATGGATTATTGATTAACCTATATGAACCAATTATCATCAAGAGCTACGTACAATGGTAGGAATTTTATTTGGTCATGGTTAACTTGTCAAATTTATTCAACAATGCACAGGATTTGTTCCGGAAGCTCCTCTTGCCTTTCATAAACTATTAGAAATATGAGGCTAAAATTATGAAACCAAATGATTTAGATAAATAAGTTTCTTCTAAGTAATCTATGAGCTAAATAAAGAAAATTGAAAAACTTATCGTGACTTACAATACAAATAAAAAGAAGAGAAGAGTTTTTAATTAAACAAAAAACAAATTAGGTCTGACGGGCCAACCTGCCCCATGATCGCACTATTTTAAACGTGTAAGGCAAGGCGAACCAACAAGTAGTAACATATTCAAAATAGAATCTAGTCCATGATATAAAATAGCTAAAACTAAAATTTTATGTAAAAAAAGAACATTTCTAGTGCTTACACGCTTCTAGGGTCTTGATAGCCGGGACACTAGTTAAGGAAAAAAAAAGAAAGTTTTTAATTAAAATGAACACTTTTTTTTTTATACTTTATAAGTGTTTGACTACTTTTTTTTATACTATATTTGCTTCTTTAACTATTGCATCGAACACTAGTTATTGTATGTTTGATTCCATTTCAAAAGGGTCCAAAATTGATTCTGGAGGTGTAGAATTGATTTTGACATATCTGGTTGCTGTCAAGTAGAATTGATTCTACTTGAAGCTATGATCTGTAGTTTTTGATTCTAGAATTGATTTTCACTCACTAATTTATTGTTCAACTCACTTTTACAAAAATATATCCAAACACAAATCGCTTTTAGTCAGAATCAGTTTTAACCAAAATCATTTCTAGAAAATCAATTCTAAGTCAACTAAGTGCAACCCCAAAATCAATTCTACCCATCATATAACCAAACACACGCTTAACATTTTCTAGTCTAAAATCAGTAAAGTAAAATGACTTATAATAAAGTACGAACAAAAATAGTAGTGCAATCATTTTGTTTTAAGTCAATTAATGATGAATGAACGGTTCTCCTATCACTGTCACAGGTAAACAGTTAAATTTGACTCTCTCATTTCATTTCACTCATCACATGGCATTGTACTGTCACTCACTCACATTTCATACACCACCGTTGAGGTAATGAATGAACGGTTAAAAACTCGTGTTTTCACCTCCAATAATCTCCAACCCAACCTAGCTAACACTATTATTCTATTCACTGTTACACTTACCTTAGCATTGGATCCCATTTTTCACCTATCACCATGATTTCACATTAATCATAATGTACGTTTTCCCCTACCTTCCTTCATTTCATTTTCATAATCATAACGCTTATTACCATTATTAGTTCCCTACTTTATGGAGTAGTAGATAGATTACACTACATTCTTTGGTCAGATCTACATTAAATAAGTTAGGAAAAACATTAATAACTTACCACCTGATAGCAACTACAACATCATGCTTTTTACACCTTAAATAACACACACTTTTTTCGTTGACATTGTGCCACAACTTTCTCATTTTCAATTTTTCATCTTTTCTTTTTCTCCATTAGGTAAGTTCGTGTCTTTTTGTTTTTTGTTTTTAACAGTTTCAAACACTAATCTTGTTTCTTTGTGTTTGGTGTAGCAGAACCTGTTGAAGACAAAAATGGGTTATTTTGTTCCAAACATTTTTCTGTTTTCAGTTTACTTGATTGGTTCGTTAGTATATCTAGGAAATGCTGAACCTGTTGAAGACAAAAATGCATTGTTAGAGTTTGTTCAAAAATTACCACCTTTTAAGCCTTTGAATTGGAATGTTAATTCTTCAATTTGTACTAGTTGGAATGGTGTAACTTGTAGTGAAGATAGGTCACAAATCATCGCGATTCGATTACCGGGGTTTGGATTTAATGGTACAATTCCTGCTAATACAATTAGTAAAATCAAAGGGTTGCAAAAATTGAGCCTTAGATCCAACAATATCATAGGTCCATTGCCAGATTTTGCTGTTTGGAAGAATTTATCTGTTGTTAATTTGTCTAATAACCGTTTCATTGGTGAAATTCCTTTATCTCTGTCCAATTTGAGTCACCTTGCTTATTTGAATCTCGCAAACAATGCGCTTTCAGGTGAAATTCCTGATATAAACTTGCCATTGTTGAAACAATTGAATTTGTCTAACAACAATTTACAAGGTGTTGTTCCTGTTTCTCTTCAAAGGTTTCCTAAGTCAGCATTTATTGGAAACAATGTTTCTATTGGTACATTGTCTCCGGTAACTCTACCGTGTTCGAAACATTGTTCTAAATCTGAGAAACATGGAAGGATTAGTGGAACAGTAATGTTGGGAATTATTGTTGTTGGTAGTTTTTTATGCCTTGCAGCATTCATTGTTTTTATCTTTGTGTTGTGTTCTAAAAAGAAGGATGGAGATGTTTTTGTTGGCAAGTTGGAGAAAGGAGGAAAAATGTCTCCTGAAAAAGTGGTCTCAAGAAACCAAGATGCAAACAATAAACTTTTTTTCTTTGAGGGATGTAACTATGCTTTTGATTTGGAGGATTTATTAAGGGCTTCTGCTGAGGTACTTGGTAAAGGAACATTTGGTGCTGCGTACAAGGCGGTACTCGAGGATGCAACCACAGTTGTTGTGAAGAGGTTAAAGGAGGTAGCTGTTGGGAAGAAGGATTTTGAGCAACACATGGATATTGTTGGAAGTCTTAAACATGAGAATGTGGTTGAGCTAAAGGCATATTACTATTCCAAAGATGAGAAACTGGTTGTCTATGACTATTTCAGTCAGGGTAGCATCTCTGCTTTGTTGCATGGTATGAGGCATAAATTTGATCTTGTTTTTCCTTTCAAATTGCTCTTAAAATTATTATTGATACTCAATTGTTTAAAATCTTGGGTTTTATTTTTTGTGCATTGATGTCGTTTGTTGCTTCTTGACTTTGACTGTATCATCAGATATGAGGAAATTGAGTAGATGGTATAAGATTAGGATTTTGGAATTTAGTTGTTAGGCTATCTTGCAAGTTCGTATGCGAAAAACATATTTTGTTTCTCTCTGGAGGGCTGATCATTTTCTATTAGTAAAATATATTTTGTTTCTCTCTGTGAAGAGTATTAATGCATTGCAAGCATGTTGGAAACTCATGCCTAGAGGATGATGCGGCAAGATCAAATTAACGAAATGATTACTTAATCGGAAACAATCTGTCTTGAATATTTTACTTTAGTATACTACTACACATCTTACAACTATATTATCCTTCTATGCATAAACCTTATTGCTTTTTGAAAATTTCAGGTAAAAGAGGAGAGGACAGGGTGGCTTTAGATTGGAATACTCGGATCAAACTAGCTTTAGGTGCTGCACGAGGCCTTGCTCGTATCCATTCCGAAAATGGTGGAAAACTTGTACATGGCAATGTCAAATCCTCAAATATCTTTCTTAACACTAAGCAATACGGATGTGTATCTGATCTTGGCTTGGCAACCATAATGAGCTCAGTCGTCCAGCCCATCTCACGAGCATCCGGATACCGAGCACCAGAAGTTACAGACACCAGGAAAGCTACACAGCCTTCAGATGTTTATAGCTTTGGTGTGGTGTTACTAGAGCTTTTAACCGGTAAATCACCTATTCACACAACTAGAGGGGATGAGATTGTCCACCTTGTGAGATGGGTTCATTCAGTCGTGAGAGAGGAGTGGACAGCTGAAGTATTTGACTTAGAGCTTATGCGATGTCCTAATATAGAAGAAGAGATGGTAGAGATGTTACAGATAGCCATGTCATGTGTTGCAAGGATGCCTGATCAAAGACCTATGATGTCAGAAATTGTAAAGATGATAGAAAATGTAAGGCAGCTTGATATAGAGAATCGGCCATCATCTGAGAACCAAGCTGAAAGTGCAGCACAGCACCAACTCTCTCAACCTGAAAGTCCACCCCCTACCCAAGAAGGAGGTTATTTATAGAAAGCTGCTTCATTTGAGTGTATCTGAAAATGCTGTTCTCCAAATATTGAACAAAGGGCAATTTTTTTTTCTTATGAAAATGCTCTTCTCCATATATTTTTGGTATCTGAAATAATGTCATAGATATTCTTAGTTTGATCAATATTATGTTTTCTGTTTCATATTTTCAGAAGCTCCCCTAAATTTCTGCAATCACAATGACATTAAAATGACTTAAAAATAACAATGTATGCTACCTCCTCTCATGTGTGTTTTAGGGGGAAAACTAAAACAGTCAATGAGTCGAAGCAGTAACTGTTTTAAGTTCACAAGGGAAAGTGAGCAATTGCTAGAGTTATGCTGTTCTCTCAAATGAAACTCATGGCTAACACGACCCTTAGAAGTTAGAACAGTCCTTTGCTTTGCCCTTTTAAAGTGGCAAACATTTTTAAACAATTCTTGAGAACAATCTTTTTTGTAATCCTTGTGTATGCCTCTTATACTCTAATATGTTTCGAAGTTGAAATTTTATCATAATTGTTTAGATTACAGATTCTGGAATTTTCCTGTGGTTTTGACTTGAAATATTACATTTGTTGTATATTGGCTTCAAATTGAGAATTCAGGAAACCCTGAAATCGTGTCACGATTCTGGGCATCGTGACACGATTGGATTGGCAGGGAGCATGGCTTATTGAGATGGAAAATCGTGATACGATTTGGGAAATCGTGACACGATTCAACAGCTTCCTCACCAAGTTTCCTTGAAAAGGACTGGTCACAACGGGTGTTCAGAGGCAATCGCGCCACGATTGGTCAAAATCGTGACACGATTTTGGACTGCTGTGACTAGTATTTAAGTGGATTCTGTAGGCTTTTTTGAAGAGAGCTGAATCTAGAGGCCTAGAGTTTACAAAGGGGGGAACTTGAGGGTTGAGTATCTTTGTAAGGGGGTCTCTAGGGTTGGGATAAACATTGTAATCACCTTGGGTAGTGAGATTACATCATTGGAAGGATCTAAAGCTACCTTTGTGTATTCTCTAGTAAGATTCATATGAGAGTGGTGAGGGAAACAAAGGGTAGAGATTAGGTATAAGGCTGATTTCTTGTAACCTCTTGTAACATCTT
>Ga0228710_1009820_pt1 | contig 13086 bp, 7 predicted proteins | sample MedpolnodulmetaG_FD_177995 | JGI IMG/M metagenome (GOLD analysis project Ga0228710, IMG submission 177995) | Root nodule microbial communities from Medicago polymorpha collected in Santa Monica, California, United States - pink nodules | ecosystem: Host-associated > Plants > Roots > Nodule...
ATGAACTTGCTTCTGATGACGTCATCACTTCAGGAGCACTTTGTACTTCAGGAGCACTATTCTTCAGACGCTTCAAGCTTCCTTTTTGTTGATTCTTTTGCTCTCTTTTGTTCTTTCAGAACCTTTTGAAGATATAAAATTTTGTCTATGGTCCTGTACACTTGAACAAATATTAGCATATCCAATTGACATTTTTTAATACTTTGTTATCATCAAAACCTTAAGGGTGACATATGTTAAACATTTTTCGTTCTACCAAACTCCCCCACTCTAAAGGTAATGTTTGTTAAACGTATTTTGTTCCAACACAGTGGTTTGTGAAACAGAGAAAATGAAGTTTTCTATATAAGCAACATGTGACCAAATAAGTTTTATCAAATGATACAGGATACTTCCCTGAGTATCGAAGTGTTCATATGTTTCATAGTTCAATCTTTCATTGGTTAAGTTAGCAACCTTCTCAGTGGTGTTTATTTTATCGTGGTAGTTTTTCATTGTGCACACAACATTATTCATGTTTGCACTGTGATCACGACCATGATGAAATCGACACTGCTGCAATGATATCAAATTTTCAGTAGGTTAGTTTTTTTTTTCCTCTGCTACTCGTGTTTATTAGTACATTTGATTGGGGTTTTAGTCGTAGTTAACATACTTCTATAATTTCTCCTCTAAAATAACATACTTCTGTAAAAAAAAAATCTTCATGTCCTCCTACAACTACTACCTTCTGCAAGATTAATTCAAAGCATACAGGCAACAATTAGGACTCTAACTCTTGATGAAAAGGTTTATGATTATTTTTTTCATTTCTACGTCAAATTCGTAGAACCTCATCTGTATTTCACATTAAAAAATGTTTGTTATTGTGATGATTGAGAAATAAAAAATGAACTTTACCAGAATCAGCAATTTTTTTATTTTATTTTAATCTATTGTGAAAAATGATGGTTCATGTAAACATTAATTTTAGTTGTTTTGCATCTTAGTGTAATTTTTTAAAAATCACTGACACTTTTGATCAAAAACATGTAAACACGTGTGATTACATTCAATTATGTAAAATATCAACTAATCGTTTCTTGAATTGAATTTGGCCCCTGTATTTCAAAGTTGCTTGTCTGTAGGCTGATATTTTTAGTATTACGTAATAAGCTTAAGGAATCCTTATGGCAATCCTAAACTGCAAGGGTTTTTTAGAACGAAAATGGACACCAGAGATTTGTGCAAAAATAAATAAATAACAATAATAAGATAAGCAAGTAATTGTGATTAAAATGGTTAATGAGCTCCATCATGTATGAATTGTTCAACATAACCTCAGTTAAAATGGTGAAACATTTTTTTGTCAAACTTTATTTACTTTTTGGTCTGAACTCCAGATTACCATGACCCTATTCCCATAGTAATCAAAGGGTTAAAAAAATAAATGGTTAATATGTCTTTACCCCCTATAATATAGATCATTTCCGGTTTCCCCTTGTAATTTTTTTTTTATTTACCCCCTGTAAAAAAAAATTGTTTTGATTTACTCCCCTAATAGGCCAAACAAAAACGAAAATTTCTTGAAAAAAAAATAAAATTGGTTTTGTTTGGCCTATTAGGGGGTAAATCAAAACAAATTTTTTTTACAGAGAGGTAAATAAAAAAGAAATTACAGGGAGAAAAACCGAAAATAATCTATATTATATGGAATAAAAACCTATTAATCTAAAAATAAATAAATAAAGATAACCCACATCCAAGTTGAGAGACAAATATAGAGAGTATTTCTCAAAATTAAAGTAAAAGCATAACTAGAAAGAATCCCACATCGGGTGTTTTGTGAAGCATAGATAATGAAGTTTTCTATATAACGAACGTGTGACCAGCTAAGCATTATCATATGATACAGGATACTTCGCTGAGTAGCGAAATGTGTCATACGTTTCATAGTTCAATCTTTTTTCTCAGTGGTGTTTATTTTATTTCTTCGGTTCTTTCAACACACACAACATCGTTCAATGTTTGTATTACGATAACCGTAGAAATGAAATTGACACTGCTGCAATATCAAATTTATGAGAAGTGGGAAAATAATTTTGGCATCATGAAAAGGACTAATGCTTTCATTTTCGGCCTCTCTTCATTTCCACATTTATCATTTGTTTATGGGAAATGTTAATGAACGTCTTGTGTATTCAGTGCTTTAGAAATTGAACTATTTGATTTTTTTAATAAATAATATCCTAATTTGAAATGATTAAAAGAGTGTCGAGACATTTGTTAACAAGATCCTTTGTTTATATCTCTTTCATTGGTTTTGTTTCAAGTTCATAACACTCGTTCTAAGGGAAGACCTCCGAATTGAATTGAGTTCTATCAGTGGGTTTCGTTCTTTCCTTCCTATCTGTTGGTTTTTTGTTGGTTTTTATTTCTTTTTTCTTTGTTTTTTTTGTTTTGCTTTTTCCTTGTCTGAGAAGGTTTTGGTCTATGTCCCTGTTCTCCTTTTGTTTTTGTTTCTTTCTATCTATATATTTCAAGAGTGTTGCAGTTGGTTCACTATCTGCACATCTTTTTGGTTAAAAAAAAAAAAATCAAAGCAAAGACACATAACAAGTAGGTCTTCGACGACGGATGAAAAAGTTTGTGATTTTTTTTTTCCATTTCTACTTCAAATTTGTAGAACCTCATCAGTATTTACACATTCAAAAATGTTTGTTATTGTGACGATTAAGAAATCGAAAATGAACTTTACTAGAATCAACATTCTTTATTTTAACCTATTGTTTTGATATTTGTGGTGTGTAAATGTATGGTTGTTTATGTGATTTTAATTTTTTATATAAACTATATTTCTGTTTAATTAGGGTTTGAACTTACTTCCATGGTTGAATGATGGTTCATGTAAACATTGATTTTAGTTGCTTTGCATCTTGGTTTAAACCGACACTTCTGATCATAGACGTATCTGGTATCAGACATGTGTCATTGTCCGATATTACACCACACTAAATTATTATTGTTGTCAACGTGTCAGTGTATGTCTATGCTTCGTAGGTAAATTTTATGTTGTGGAGAAGTTAAAAATTGACGTGTAGAAGGTACAATTAATTTGTGGGTCGTGCATAAAATGGAGTTGAGCTTACAATATCATATATAATTTATAGATTTGTAAAGAATCATATGAATGTGGGTATTCTAATTAGGGACGGAGGAGAGTTTGTAATGGTTGCTAAAGGGGTGGACTTGGGTTCTGGTTGGATAATGGTGTGAATGAGAATGGTGAAAGAGTGTTACTAGTTTCAAGAGGATGGGTACAAGTTATCTATTAGACCACATACAATGGTGGTGTTGAATTTGGCTTTCAACACATGGGGACCTTGCAATGGTATGTTGAAGTTTGTTGAGAGATGAGGTTGAGGAAAGATGAGATGAATGAGTTCAACATGTTGAAGCCTGACTTTTGCCGGACACGAAATGACACGCGGTGCATTTTTGTTGGTCAAAACTGGCGCGTGTGCCACACGCGCCGACAGGAGCGAGTGAAGCTGTAGGACGCGGAGAGAGAAGATGCTGATAGGATAAGTGAGTGACACGTGGCTTATTCTGATTGGCTGTCTGGATTTTTCTCATCTTAATAATTTGAACTCAATTATTTCATTGCAAATTATATTTTTTTATATTTTTTTTCACCAAAATTCATGATTTTTTTTTTGTATATAAATAGAGGCTTGGTTCATTTGATTTGGACACAGAAAAAATCCAAGTTTTTCACTATCTTAATATTATTATGGTCTTGCTAACTAGTGCCCTCAGGGCATTGGTTAAGGATTCTACAAATATAAATTTTGTCTTGGAAATGTAAGATGTTAGTTTTGACCAAGTAATGATTACACAATTTTTTCATAAAAACTTGCTTATTTTGATGCTTAACCAATGCCTTTGGGGCACCGGTTAGCATGCTCCATGTTATTATTATCTTTTGTTGAGGATGAACGAGATTCATATTCTCAACGTTGAACCGATTTTGAGCAATCTGAGGAAAGTAGATCTAGTACACCGCAACCATACTTGACCGAGGTGTTACTCCTTATTTCATGAAGTGTTGGGAATTGAAAAAGTGGGTGTTAAAATGTTTTGTCATTGTAAATGGTGTGGGTGTCTGATGTATTGGTTCTCTTCCTAATATGTTATGCATTTAGATCAACCGTTGATTCCAATTCCGAGTGCAGATAACTCAAATCTTGGGTAGTTTGAAAGTATAGATCATACTACACACTCTTCATAAGTTTATTATAATATGAATTACATATGTATAATATCCACTATTGGTTTCTTGATTTGAATTCGGCTCTTGTATTCAAAGTTTGCTTGTCCGTGTGGTAATTTTTCAGTAGTTTAACATAGTAGGCGTAAGGATTTTTATGTAAATTCTAACCCTAGCATTTCCTTGAGCCAAGTTTCCCTTTTAATTTGGGAGTATTGAGTATGGATTCGCTTCCAATGTGTGGCTTATTGTTTGATGTGTATCTAGAGAGTCCCACATCGGGTGGTTTGTAAAACAGAGAAAATAAGTTATCTATTAAAGCAAGGTGTGATGGAGAGGTTTAAGCATGGAATAGAGGATACTTCATGGTGTAACTTAGCTCTCTTCTCAGCTGTGGTGGAGCCAGGATTTATATAGAGCCTAGGCGAAAAATTTATTGCAAATTCACATGTGACATAATATACATAAATAGTCATAAATCAAAATAAAAAAGGATCATCATTTTTTTCTACAAAAGTACAGTTTGAAATAAAATAAGAGATGAAATATAACTTGTCAATAGCAAGCTAAACAAAATTATGAGGTAAATACCCTTTCCGCGACCTCTTTCGAGTGAATGTTCGAATAATATCAACATCATCAAGTGACTTGAATATCTCCCGCTCAGTGTAACCTATCATCAAATCATTCAACTACACATTGTTGATCTTGTTGCGCAATTTAGTCTTGATATATAACATTAATAAGCAATTAATAATTGAAGTTGAAGTGTTGAACAACTAATCTGCCTAAGTTCTAAACACCACATTAGTCACTGGTAATCTGTTATAGACTGATGATCTAAAATGATGTTGGAGTTATGTTCATTATTGATTTATTAAATCTTACTTTGAACTAATTTCACAATGCAAGGCACACTGACTTTGCTTGGTTACACTTACAGTGTTTGGCTCTTTTCTTTACACTACATTCACCATCCACAAAACAAAACAAAAAGTTGAAATCAAGTTCAGTTCATCTGCCTAAGTTCTAAACATCACAATTCTAATTCTCATCATTTCATATAATTTTCTACTGATCACACAAAATGCACAATTCTAAATTAGGGGTTGGAAAATCAAAATTGGGGATAAATCAACAATTCTAGTTTGGAATTTGAATAATCAACTCCTTGATTGTTCACCATTAACAAATAACAAGCAGCAATAAAATAGAACAAATAAAAAAAATAACAGAGAAAAACAAACCTGGTGGAGGAGAGTGGAGACTAGAGATGAGAGGAGAGGAGAAGGAATGAAAATGAAATAAACACCGAGAGTTGAGAGAGAGAGGGAGAGGAAAGTGAAACAGAGATACAAAGAGGCAGAGAGGGAAGTCGCGCGGGTTACTATTTCTGAAGGAGAAGAGTTCTATGCGCCTGGAAGAAAAAGAACACCATTCTACCCATTTTTTGTTTTTTTTTTAAGTAGGAATGGGCTATTGGATTGGGCTTTTAGCAAACAAAGCAGAAGTAGAGCCTGGGGCACTAGCCCAGGCTAGCTGGGGGATGTAGCTGCCCCTGCTTCTCAGTATTGTTGATTTTATTGCGTTGTTGATCAACTGATGCACCACAAAGTTTGTGTGCAGCAGTTGGTTAGTAATGTGATGAAATTGACACTGCTGCAATGATATCAAAGTTATATGAAGCACTGAAATCAATTTACACGTTTTGGATGAGGCTGAATCTTCTTCTATCTCTTTTCATTATTTTTTTTCCCTAATATTATTATTTCTTTATTTGATTGAGGTTTTATTTTCTTATGTGATTAGTTGTAGTTAACATTACTTCTATCATTTCTTATACCAATTCACTTTTCTACTGCTTTTACCAATTCACTTTTCGATCTCTAAGTCGTGGAAAACAATATTATGCTTGCCTTATTCGAACTCAAATTCACATAGATTTTGCATATATTGCTTTCTAAGTGGTCCACTTAGAAAGCAAGTTTACACACACAGGTATAGGTCCTCTTATGCATAAATCCTATTGGATCGTATCACTAGTTTCTGCTTTCTACCTTTCCTGTATGAACAACAATTCTATTTTTGCTGCGTAGGAAGGAATGTTCGGCCAAGTTTCCATGTTCCTTTCCATTGTTACGTGACATACGTCCTTTAAACAATGCTTTTTTGTTTTTTAAATTCTGGTGATGGCATGACATGCTTAACCATACAAGTTCAATAATATACTAACACCTATATAATGGCCACAAATTCATATAAAGTCATATTATATATCATATAAATAACATATAGTAGTAAGCAATATTCAATAATCACAAGACATCTCAATTCTCAGCAATGCCAAAAGAGGAAGCTTTCTTAAATCAGAACAACTTCTCCTTAAATTCTTTCAAAACCTTGAAATTTAGTCTTTGATTTGAAATGAGAAAGCCATCCTCTCCATTAGCCTTTCCAAATTTCACATCTTGGGTATTTCCTGTTGTTTAATGACAAAAAAAAATCACAAATAAGACTCGGCAAGTAGTTACAAAACATTTGTCAAAAGAAAAGAAGTCACAAAACTTACAAATGGACCTATTTGGTTTGATTTATTTAAACTCGTCTACTCGCATAAGCACATGTGAGTCTGACTGAGAGAGCTTAAAAAAGTGAGAGTAATGGTTGTAGAATGCAAGTGTACCTGGGATTTGGGTGCTCAACTCTTTATATAGTAGCCCAATCTAGTGCTTTTGGCAGAAATGTTGGTTAGTTTGGAGAATGAAACAAAATATTATATTATATTACTTACAAGGGTTGAACCATGAACATCATGCTTAATAATCCTTTTGGATTCCCTTATTTCGAACTTGGACTACAAAAGTTATTTATACCTATAGGACACTGCACCACTTTGCTTATCTAATTTGTTTGCAGGACCCTTCTCTCTCTTTTTTTTTAAAATAGGTTAATAGTCACTTTAGTCCCTGAATATGTAATGATTAGTCATTTTAATCCTTCATTATATCAAAATTTCAAAATAGTCTCTGATTGTGCATTCTGTTAGTCAAAATAGTCTTTGACACTAAAATAACCTCTCAATGTTCACAATAACTCTTTTCATATAGGGACTAAAATGACAATAAACATGTACCTTATAAGGACTAATATGACAATAATTAAGTATATTAGAGGACTAATCTGACAATATTAATGAAATATTTTAACATTAAGGACTATTTTGACTAACAAAATGCGACTACTTTGAAATTTTGATACATTGAAGGACTATTTTGACTACTCATTACAATTTCAGGGACCAAAGTGAGTGTTACCACTTTAAAATATTACCTTTTTTTTTAACGGCCAATATTATTACTACCACTCAAACCTCTCAAGATGAGCAGAGGAAGGAGCAAAGGGATTACAAACAGAAAAGCACACAGGGTGCCATGTTAGTAGTTTAGGTAGTAGTGTTAGTTTAGAGTGTAGTTGGATAGCATAGAAGGCTTTAGTTGATAGTTGATATATAGTAGTAAGTAGAATGAGAACTTGAGTAAGAATAAACTCTATTGCTCCCCAAGTTGGATTGATTACAAATGAGTACACAATTGCCTATTTATAGTTTTAAATGTCATATTTTAGATGCTTCTTTCTAGATTCTTCATGACATTTCCTGTTACATATGTAGTATTAATTCAATCTATAATCAACTAAACTATTCTAGAGAAATCTAGACACGTACATCAATTCTTAATATTCTATAAATTACTAATGCGTTATAAAGAATTGTAGAAATATGCATCACATTTTAACAGTCCTACTTCATGCATATTTTGGTAACTCCAAACATAGTTCGAATTCGTAGTAGCTCAAATCTTAGTTTTAGCAATGCCTTTGTGAATATATCTGCAACTTGATCTTCTGTTGCGCATTACTCGAGCTTAATATGTTTAGTCGTCTCTACTTTGTCAAACAATCCATCGTTACAAATTTTGTTGATCAAAATATTATACATTCGAATATTTAGACTACAACACCTAATCAAAAGATCCTAAAAGATATCTATAGCATTTTTAAGTAATCTTCCTAAAGTATGTCAAGTCATCCTAAAAGATTAAAAAAAATCACTTTACATCATCAAGTGGTATGTCACGTCATTTAAAATGGTGGATCAATTCTATGAATAGGTGAAAATAGATGAACCGAAATTGTAATTAGATAAACAATTTTACAATATAATTATTTTTTACCCAAATTAACAATTATAAAATCAAAAGCTTTAGCCCAACATTTATCAATAATAAAAGAGTAAATTACACTCCCCTCCCCCACAAAGATACTTGAATTACACTCCCCTCGCCTCTTATGTTAAAATATACACTCCCCTCCCTTCTTATTCAAAATATATTAGAAAACATTTCACTCCCCTCCTCTAAGAGAAGCTTGAATTACATTTCCCTCCCCTCTTATGTTAAAATCTACACTTTACTCCCTCAATAATTTTTTTTATTTATGATAATCTAGCAAAAAAATAATACTCCCTCTGATCCTTTTCAAGTGTCGCTTTAGAATTTTAACACAAAAATAACGAAGTCTATTTTTGCACATTTTTTTCCTATTATACCCTCATTTTAATCGACTAATAATTTCCTATTTTTTTGCACACTTTTTATCTTTCCAATAAATTTAATATGTAACAAACAATTATTAGTTACTACTCTATTTCTCCAACAAATTCCTATTTTTTTGCACGCTTTATCTTTCTCTCATAACAAACAATTTTCAATTTTCTAAATATTGTGCATATCTCTTTAATTATTTTAAGTCTATATCTAAATTATTCCAACTTCACATTAATCAAAAGCTAAGAAAAAATTAACTTTCCTCCAACTCCTTTAATCAAAATTAAGGCTTCAACTATGGCTTCAACCAACGTTAGATTCACACCGTGTGACATAGATTTGAATGTTGAGATTACTCCTTTACCATATTTAAATATTACTTTCCTCCAACTCCTTTAATCAAAATTAAGGCTTTAACTATGGCTTCAACCAATGTTAGATTCACACCGTGTGACATAGATTTGAATGTTGAGATTACTCCTTTACCATATTTAAATATTGGTGTTGACACATCATTAACAAACAAACCTATATTTGTTTAAATTCGAAGATAACAAGAAACAAATTTTGTTTTAAAACAAAACAAACAAACTTTCTTTAAAAAAAACAAACTTTAGTTTTCCAAATATATAGCATTAATTAGTTTTATTGAAAATATAAAAGTAATTGGCAAAGGGTATAATTGACAAATCGTGTCCTTAAAATACCAAAACGACAGTTAAATAGGAACGAAAAAATTCACCCTAAAAAGAGACTTAAAAAGGAACGGAGGGAGTAATCTAACACACTTCCGGAAAAAAAATAGTATTGCGGGTCTATTTTAATTTGAATACATATTTGTTCGCTATTTTTTATTCACAATTTCATTAACATGTAGTTTTAAACCCTATTATAAAATATGAAACAACACAAAATAAAATTAAAATATGTGAAATATTACTAAAGACAATAAAGTATGGTTATTTAAAAGTTAATTTTATACTCTAAATTATAAAATTAATAGCACAATATGTAAATTTAATTATCATTGACATTTGAGGTGTACACACATAAAAGAAATAAAGTGGCAAAAGCTTAAGAATAGTCGATGCTTTTTTTAATGATGAAAAATCCTCGCAATTTTGAATCGCTCCAAGAAACATATCCAAGAAACTCAAGATTCTCATTCATCGCTAGGTTTCTCTCCTCGATGATATCCTTTTAAATTCCTTTCTCCTCCTTTGTTTTCCTTCATCAATCTTAACCTAGATTGATTGATAGTTGCCCCTAGTTTTCTCCTTTATTGGATTATGTTCCCACCTTCTGGTGTGGTTGTTTTCTCCCTGGATTACCGGTTTTTTCCTTCCTCCGGTGTCCTGGTCTTCTCTCTTCACGGTATCTTCTATGCATTCTCTCCTTTCCTCTGTCCCCTTCCTCTTTTCCTGCCTCTCTTCTCTTAACCCCACCATGTCTGCTAACAAAGACAAAGATGTTATCTCAAACACCAATAACCCTCTTTCTCAACCTGAGCACTCACCTTCTATCATCAGACCCTACAAGATGCAGAAACTACATATCACACATCCCTCCCAAAGTGACACCCCTCCAGATTAGTTCCAGTTTACAGAATCTGGGACCAGTGGTCTACATCACAGTCAGCATCAAGAGAGTTCCACACCTGCACAAGAACAAGAATATCAGCAAGAAGATACCAACATTGAAGAGCCACTTGAAGACCCTTTTCTTTACTATCAAGAAGTTCACATTCAAGAAAGCCTTAAACAATGTGAAAGAAGCCTAATTGGTAAAATTTTATTTGACAAACCTATCTCTACTCAAGTCCCTCACAATACTCTAGCTAGGGTATGGTGTAACCCTCCAGGTCTCAAGATAAGTGAATTGGAAGGCAAAATGTACCAAATTAAGATAGGTAAGGAAAAGGACTTGCAAAGAATACTTAGAGGTAATCCTTGGACCATTAGAAATTGATGGTTAATACTTCATCAATGGAAACACAATATGGATATAAAAGAATTGGATTTTTCTCATGTTCCACTATGGATCCAATTCTGGGGATTGCCTTTACATTGCAAATCAATAGCTATGGGGAAAGAGATGGGAAGCCAACTTGGCCAACTTCTGGATGTTAGTCTCTATGAGTTTACAGAAAATGTTGAGACTATCAAGGTTAAAATCCTGTTCAACATCAATCAACCCATTAGGGCAGGCATGTTTATTAGTAATGACAGGGATGGAATTACCTGGGTTGACTTCAGATTTGAAAACTTGCCCATGTTTTGCTTTGGGTGTGGGTTAATGGGACATAATATAGAAGCTTGCAGGGATCAACTGCTTCCTTTTGAAGGAGGCACAAACCCTAGAGGAGCTTGGCTGAGGTCAAGGAATTATGGCCGAAGAATCATTGAAAGGAATGAGAAAACCTTCAGCAGTAACCCCCTCAAGTCCATCAGTGGTGGCCAATTCAGTCTCATACCTAAAGGGCTTTTGAGTCAAATGGCATCTATGAGTCTTAACAAGCAAGGAGGCAACCTAGTAGGACAAAGTAGCTCTAAAATCAGCCCCCAACAACAATCTACTCATCACTACAATCCAAGACAAGGAACAGGACAGATGATCTCATGCAGCAGCTCAGGATATATGGTTCGCACTTATAATAAAATCCAGGAGATGAAGACCACTCACAAAAGCATAAAAAGGAAGCATAATATAACAACTCAACAGGCAGAGCAAAAGGAGCTCCAAAATAATGACATGGAAGGCCTTGAATTCAAGGCCAACCAGTAGCAATGAAGGTTTTAGCTTGGAACAGCAGAGGGCTTGGGAGGCCCTCTGCAGTAAGGACTTTGAAAAAGCTCTTGAGAAACTAGTGCCCATATGTAGTTTTACTTATGGAAACTAGGTTAAAAGAGTCTGATCCAAAAGTTAAGTTGAATTTAACGTATGGCCCCCTTTCCAATTAGTCTATGGTAGATTGCAGTTTGAATAAGGGTCATAGGTCAGGTGGGCTTGTTATTTTGTGGTCAGTTGTAATTCAAGTTGTTATCATTCAATCTAATAAAATGCTCATTGATACCTATATTACTTCTAGTAATTTTAACACCTCCTGGTATGCTACTGGGATGTATGGCTATCCTATTACTTCTAAAAAACACCTTACTTGTAATACTAGTAAGGATCTATATCAACAGAGAATTGATTCCAAATGGATTTTATTTGGAGATTTTAACCTCATTCTTAACAGTTCTGAAAAATTGGGTGGTAATAATCTAGATTATAATCTGACCAACATGTTTAATGAGACCCTTAATGTTTGTGATTTACATGATTTGGGTTACCATGGTTCTAAATATACCTGGGCCAATAATCAGGCTGGTCAATCTCATATTAAAGAAAGACTAGATAAATATTGTGCTAATTCTAACTGGATTTCTTTTTTTCCCAGATACATCAACAAACACTTACTCAAATATACCTCTGACCACTGCCCCATCCTTCTAGAATTCCAAGAAGTAGAGGACAACAGGGGCCTCAACACTAGGGGAAAAATTAAAAGGTTTGAGAACAAATATTTGGGCTCAAGATAAAGATAGCCACAAGGTTATAAAGGATGCTTGGGAGAAGTATGAAGGCAACAACATTATGAAACTTAAGCATTCTATGGAGCAGATATCTAATTGGGGTATGTGCTCCTGATTTTCGGGTTTCAATCCATTGATTGGTTTTGAACCTTCAATCTTTGAACTTTCTACTTTTATTTTTGGGAAGGGAAAAAGAGAGAAAAACCCTTAGAGATTGTGGATCCGGGGGTTGGTTTCGAAAAGGGAAGGTTTGACGCACCCTAAACGACTACGGTACTCCGTAGGAACCTTTTGCCTAATTTATCTTGTGCTAAGTTATTCACTTATTTTTGAAAATAATTGCCTAAGAGTCTAAGTGAAAGAATGGAGGGAGAAGAAGTAAGATTTTGTTATTTTTATTTGATTTGGAAGGATTGGGTCCTTTGCCTACATACCCACAAGTGGGATCAAAACCAATGTAGTTCACTCTCAAAAATTATTTTTGTGAGTTAGGTTAATTTTATAATTTTTGAAAATGGTTTTAAGAAGGGAAAAGAGGCCTCAAGGCATAGAGTAAAGAAAAGAAGTGAGGTTGTTTGATTTTAATTAAAAGAAATCCAAGTCTAATATGGATATTAAAATTGCTTACAATTTGATTAAGAAAATAAAAGGAAAA
>Ga0228710_1009822_pt1 | contig 13084 bp, 5 predicted proteins | sample MedpolnodulmetaG_FD_177995 | JGI IMG/M metagenome (GOLD analysis project Ga0228710, IMG submission 177995) | Root nodule microbial communities from Medicago polymorpha collected in Santa Monica, California, United States - pink nodules | ecosystem: Host-associated > Plants > Roots > Nodule...
ATTCACAATAATCACTTTATACAATTAAGCACTTATGGGTAGAAGTAGAAAAGAAATTATACAAAAGATTATGAATGAAAACTAGCCCCCTTACCTTAAATCTTCACAATTCTAAGCTAAGGCTTCATTTTAGCTTCAATCCCTTGATTCTCTACCCTCTTCTTGCACTCCTTGTTCTTCTCTCTTGAAAACCCGTTTCTTCTCTTCTAGCACCTTCTCTCTCTACCTCTCTCAAAAACTTATGAAATGATTGTGTAACCTTATTTTCTTTAATGACTAATGCTTATATAGTCTCTACACAATTGGGCCTAACCCTCTTAATGTTTTAATGGGCTCACAACACTTATAAACTAACTCCCAAAGTTTCTATCCACTAACGGTTAAAAGTTATCGAATAATTACCGGTTTAAAACTAATTAGCACTACCGAATAGTAACTTGGTAAAAATAATGGTTCTCACTTGAAACACTAAAAATAACCTTCACCGTGAAATTACTAATTTACCCTTGCTCACAAAATGACGAAAATACCCCTGAGTCTAAAATGACTATAATACCCTTCTACACCGAAATCCCCTAATCCTAACCCAAAATACACACAGAGGCAATTAATCACATATAAGTACATATAAACACATATAAATAAATAACAAAATAAATCTAGCGAAAAACGGGTTGTTACTTTAACAATTATTCCTTTCCAAAAAAATAGCATATAATTAAGAACATAACTTTATTTTACTTTTTAGATAAACATTAAATGCAAAAGTGTGGAGGGAAAAATTAGGTTAAGTATAGCGAGACGAGTTAACATTTACTAGATTTTTGACCCGTCCTCCGCACAAGTTTATTGTAAAGGGATTGACATACGAATAATAAAATGCAATATTATATAATTGGTAACGGTGAAAAAATAACACGTTATAATACATAGCAGACAAAATAAAACACTTCATAAAATGTATGAAATCTGAAAATATTATAAAAGAAAATTCGATAATCATATCAATAATTTGGTAAAAGAAATATGAAATTTTTAGTACATGTAGTTTCATCATAATTGATAAAATGCAATATATAGGCACTAAACTCCGGATAATTGCCGTTGATTGCAACTTTTGTGCCGAAAAATGAGTTTGATACTCCCATTGCCCCTGATACACACCTTTTCATCCACCAGAAGCAGATTCATACAACTGATCTCATCTGGCCGATCTTTGTCATGAATGCACCAAATATGTGCGACTCTTGTCTTTAGTTTCAGGTCCTTCCTCCCTCCAGATACTGCGGAAATTGGAGTGCAAAAAGCAGCCATAACACCTTGCAGGGAATGGTTCGATTATTATGGAAAAAAATATAAAAAAGTAGGATTGCACTTAAAAATATGATTTAATTACATGATAACAAACAATTATTTATATTGCGGCCATAAACACAACCTGTTTCGTATATAAAGGCATTATTATGCTCTAAACTTCTACTGAAGACCAAGACTAAATCAATAGAACTTTTTTGACAGCAAATTGCAACAACAGAGTTTCCTTTTGACATTGGAAAACACATCAACATGAGCAATAAATTAAGATTGATGCAGCAGCTATCTGTGCTACATAAAGACAATCTAATAATACAAAATTTGTAGTCAAAATTCATAGTGAGCTACTGAAGACAACTGATAGGATGAGAAGAACAAAAAAGCAACATAGGCAAGGTCTCTTCAGAAATTAAAAACCAAATAATAGCTTTCTATATATTTCGAAACTGTAATTCCCTAATACAACTATTAACTCGACAATATTATACTTAACATGACAATATTAAAGGAGGTTTGGAATCTTGTAAATAAAAAGGTATGTAAATCTACACTAACAACCTCTCGTAACACAAAAAAAATACTGATGATATTCATTGGAAAATATATTTCCACCAAGAACAAAACACAAAATTATCATAACACACATTATGTAGATTTGTAAGATGCAAAACATAAAAAGAGTGTGGGTTGCAAGCTTATAAAACCTGCATCTCCACACCTCTCATGATAACACCAAATCAAGTATGACTCCTTCAATATATTTCAAGTTGAATTGGGTAGAAATCTGAGTTAGAAAAGCAAACCTAATATTGGAAATATTATTGGTTGAGAAAATGTGGAATTAAAACTGGCAAAATATAAATAGCTAAAGCAAAGTGACAATAGTGTTATATTTTAATTTACTATATATAATTAATGGCATGACTGATAAATATATATTTATATATATATATATATATATATATATATATATACACACGTACGAAAGTGATTCAAATTTGACATGAACAACTAAACAAAGAAAAACATTTTCAAGGGAAGTGGTATAGAACATAAACTATCTTGTTTGCCAATTTGATATTACGGTCCATATTATTCAGTAGGTTTATTATGCAACGATATGAAAGGAATGAAATACCTTGGATTAATTCGATCAGTTAGTTTTTCATTTTAATTAGCTAAGTCTCCTTATTCTTTGTTACTTGTTGTTAGATGAATGAAGCATTATCTGGAGGGCTGTGCCGTAACAAACATTATACGATAAGTGACCATCAATTTTGGATCAATTAGTTTTTCATTTTAATTAGCCAAGTTTCCTTATTTTTTCATTTAGTTTGTGAACCGATTAGTTGTATCCTTTTTTTTTTTCTGGTAAAGTGTTATAGCTTAATAAAAACAAAAAATAGATGAGGGAAGGTGTGTATAGTGCCAACAAAATAGGAAAATTAGTGGAAAACCAACTAAGATTATTAAGAAGATAAAAAAAATACCTAGTAGTTTATGAACCAATTTAGGCTTTTTTATTTTTTTTTTATTTTTAGAGAAACACGGTTTAGGACTTGGTATATATAGTTAAGTTTACATGGAAATTAGGGTAGCCGAGTTTGCATGGAAATTAGGGTATTCTGTTTGTAAACATATTAAATATGTGTAGAAAATATTGTCAAAAAGAAAAGGCAACATAATAGGAATGAAATTGGTACGATGCACCTAATATAACAAATGAGCGGGAAAATATTAGGTTAAACTGCTATAGACCTAAAAAAATTAATAAATAAGGATAAGTAAGAGATTATTATTATTATTATTATTAGGTTATTGTATCCTTGTAACAATTTTTATTATTATTAGGTTATATAATAGTCGGTCTATGAAATTGTAAAAACAAACATTTTTGTATATTTAATAAAGTTTAAGGGTAAAATAGGAAATTAATTTTAAAATTTCTCCCTTGTCCTTGTGAACCAAACACGTTTTTAATTAAAATTTCTCTTCCCCTTCCCTCTATTGAACTAAACATATATTTAATTAAAATATCTCCTTCCCCATTACTCCCATCCGTTGAACCAAACAAACCCTTAGAAATACAAAAGAGGAATTGAAAAACGAAAACACAGAACAGCTTGAACTGGACCAAAATTGAACAAAAAATTGGGGAAAATGGATTTCAAAAAGTTGGGAAAATTGTGATGAACATAGAATCGTAATCACAATCGCTAGAGCATAAACATTATAAAAAAGAAATCGAAAGATTCATAGACTGAAAATTGCAACCAATCAAGAATTTGAACAAGAATTTTGAATCGTACATGAATTTGAACAAAAAACTAACATAAAGAAAACACAGGAAATCATGAATTCTTAGGATTTGAGGGAAAATGATTTGAACAAGATCTAACCAAATTGCGAGTAAAATCACGAAGGAGAAGACACACAAAATAGAATCGAAGCAAAGAAATTAGATGAAATTAAGATACGGATCGTAAACAATTTGATTGAAGGAATTAAGAAAAGAAACTAAATCAGAATAAAATGCTGCTAGAAACTTTTTGAGAAAACGAAAGAGAAAAAAAAAACATATTTATGAATGAGAAAAAAAATCTAGAAAATTGGATTTTCTCTACAAGGTGCACTAGAAAATCCTTCAAAGCAGATACCAAATTAATTCTGATACTATGTCGTAAGACATGACATCCATAGAAGAAATCAGAAAAAAGTTATGAAACTCTTGTATCAATGAAAAAAATGAGTATTGAAAATGAGGAAGTCACTTTTTAATGACGTAGTTACAAGCAATTTATACTATTTTCTACAAGGACTAATAAGTAACTAACTTATATCTCCAATAAAAACCTTTTTTAATAAATTTTTTAAATTTGGAAAAAAGAAAATTATTATTATTAATCAAGGTGATATTAATGACCATTTTACGATTATCTTTAATGAGATTTGATAATTTTGCCTACAAGATCAAACTCTTACCACACTTCATCAAGGCCGGTTTAGGCACAGGCACAGAGTGCAACGACCGAGGGGCCAAGTTCGTAAGGGGCCAATTTTTTTTTGTAGGGGGTGTATATAGCAAAGTTTATTTTATAGGTAGGGTGTATGTATCAAATCGAATTCTGCTCTTTACCCAACATAAATTGCTCGCTCCCAGCTGAATTGCCCATTTTACCCTTGTATGACTTTAAGTCACGTTGTGTGCTGTTTTAAGATAGGCAGAGCCTCATTTCCTCATTTACAATCTCAAATCCCTCTCAACTTACCCAAATTTGAAATTCCTTCAAATTCAAATCAATCAACACTCCAATAACAAGAGCAAGTAAGTTTTCACTTAAATTATGTTGGTATGATAGATTTTTTTCACTTAAATTAGAATTTTTTTAGTTTTAGGGTTTAGTTTAAATTTTGATTTTTTTTGTAAGAAATGATACAATGTTACATGTAAATTTTGACATTACTATATCGATATAATTTAATTTTTTGGAACTTTTCAAAGACAATATTAGGATTAATTTCACTATTGAGCTCATTTTCAACTAAAATATAATTTGTTTTGTTGTAAAATTATCACAATTTCTTGGATAATAAACATCACCAATATTTTTAATATTTGTGAGACACATATTAGCAACAAAGGGCCCAAAAAATATCATAAATTTCTTCAATAATAATTGTTTTTGCACATTATTAAGAACAACCAATTTTTTTATAGGAAGGGTGTATATAGAAATCTTTGTGCTATATATATATATATATATATATATATATAGCAAATTGCGTCAAAACGGCCAAAAACATTAACAAGCTTTGTTCCACCCCTTCGTCATTGTCAGTATTTGGGGTCTTTATGTGAACTTTGCTATATATACCCCACATAAACCAAATATTTCTATATACACCTCCCACCATAATTGTTTTCATTGGCCTCATACATGCATGGGCCCTAGGCCGTCGCACCCTCGACCTATAACGATTTATGTTAGACTAATATAAGTTGTCATCACCCAATTCAGTTCAGAATAAGTAGAAAATTGCATTACATTACAAATCCACGTGCAACAGTTTATGTTAAGACTAATATAAGTCGTCGTCACTCAATTCAATTAAAAAAATAGAAAATTATACTACCTGGCCATGAGATTATTTTGGTATAAATCTAAATGCGTTCTACTTTGATTTTCTATTTGTTTCTAATGTGGCCTTCATGTGTGTTAAGATGGATCTTTCAAAAAAAAAAGTGTGTTGAGTTAGAATTCTTAGAGTTATAGAGAAAAATATTAGAAACAAACACTTGAAAGAATTAAGAAAAATGGTCGATAGTCATTTTGGTCTCTGAATGTGTAATGAGTAGTCACAATAATTCTATGTATTAAAATTTGAGAATAGTTTTTGATTGTGCATTTAGTTAGTCAAAATAATCTCTGATATTAAAATATTTTATTGATATTGTAATATAAGTCCTTCAATATACTTACTTATTATTATCTAAGTCCTTATAAGTATTTAATTATTGTCATTTCAGTCTTTATATGAAAATAGTTATCGTGAGTATTAAGATATTATTTTAGCGTCAGAGACTATTTTGACTAACATAGTGCACAATCAGAAATTATTTTAAAATTTGGATACATTGAAGGACTTTGTGACTACTTATTATACATTCAAGGACAAAAATGACTATTACCCTAAAAAAATAACATCATATCCATATAAGATAATTAAATGAGCAATGCAAATGAAAAAAGATAAGTAGAAAATTACATTACCTAAGCATAAGATTATTTTAGTACAAATATAAACGTATTCTACTTTAATTTCCTTTTTTATTTCCTTCATATGTATTGAGTTTGAATTCTTAGAGTCATAGAATTCAAATTGGCCATAACAACATAACAATAAAAAAATGGCAATAAGATTGAAAACATGCAATTAAAAGAGTTAATAATATAATGGTTTCTTAGTTTAATGATAATCATCGTGAATTTTAACATGAGTGGCCAATACAAAAAAGAGAGAGAGTAGTAATACGTACAATAAGAAGCTTATGAATGAATGATGAATCTATAATAATACATACGAAAAAGAAAAAGGGGGAGTCTCATGGATGCTTACGATAGTTAGTTAAAAATGGGGAAGCTTTAGTTCAACTGAATATGGTAGCTGCAATAATACCATGGAGGAAACCTTCTAAGATTAAGTATAACTGCCAAAATATTTAAAAGAGTATTAAATAAATGTGGGGTAGGTAGTGGTTATAAAGGGTGAAAGAGAACATGAAAAATTATACTCTAAATTTGTTCAATTTGTAGGTTATAAATGAAAAACAATGGATAGTAGAAGGAGCTACACAAATTAATTGGAAGTTACATATTAATTTTTTTAATTTGTAGGTTATAAATAAAAAAGTGAATAGTGGAAGAAGTCCTACAAATTAATTGGAAGTTACATAATAAATAATAAAGAAGTAAAAAAAAAGAGTCATATAACATAAGTACAAGAGATTAATTAGAAAAGGAAGACTTTGATAAGGTGACACATCACTAAAGTGCACCTTAGAAAATACATGTGTGTATAGTAATAATAATATCTATGTATAATATAATATAATAATACAACATAGAGAAGAGATGATTGTACGAATACAAGAAACATGTGTTTTTTCTTATTTTAAAAGTGAGTCCCTGCAACAAATCATTATGAAGATAATATCCCACAAACTATTAATTTGACGAAGAGTATAATAAAGGGGATAGATCAAATCTTTTCATCAAGTCATTGCCAAGTAATCTTTTTGACATTCTTTGTCTCATATATAATTGTCTTTATGATGAGAAGAGATAAACGTGTGATGTACTTTTTTTCTCTTAACCATATTTTATCCCCCAAAATTTTTAAAGAGACGGGTCTTCACATAAAATGATGTTTTTTTTTTTAAAATCATAAATTTAAAAAAGGGTCATGCTAACCGTCCCGAAGCACTAGTTAAAGATGCCAAAAAATGTACTCCCTCCGTTTTTAAATATAGGGTTTTGTTAACGAGTGTCCCTATGACATTCTTTAAGCATCCTAAATTTAGTAATCATTCTTTTAAAAAGTAACTATTACAATTTCCAATGCACTCAATACACAACTTTTCGTAAAAAACTTACTAATTAAAGTTCGGGGGCACTCATTAACATTTTTCTTAAATATAAATAAAATTGACATTTTAGGTTCATTCATTTAATGATGAATGTGATTCATATGAATCACATTCATATTAAATGAATGAACATAAAAAGTCAATTTTGCTTATATTTAGAAACGGAGTACAACATGTTATTATTACCATAAAAGGAAATATCTTTAACTTTTTTTTAGTATTAATTACACAGTTTTCAATGTAATAACTACTATTCTCTATGTTCCTTTTTAATTGTCACTTTTGAGTTTTTTACACAAACCAAGACAACAAATACACTTTACTACTTTTGATACAACAATTTATCTTTTTCCTATAATAACATTCATCATTTAATATCTCATTTCATAGGCTTCTCTCTCTACAATAAATAATTAAGGGTAATAAAGACAAAACAACATTTAATGTTGTATTGAACTTTAAAAGTGACAGTTAATTAAAAACAATTTTTTTTTTGTTGCAAAAGTGACGATTAAAAAGAAATGATTAAGTATATAATTTCATTTTTTAAATCCTTGTGTCCGGAGAGCATTTTCCTTTAAAAAATCACACGAAATGCGTGTAAGTTTTTTTTTCTCTAAATTTTGATTGGCAATGAAGAAAGAAAGTAGTAAAGAAAGAGTTCGGGGAAGTGAGTCGGGGGAACAGGGGGTGGTGTCGGCTTGAACCAAACAATCAGATACTATCAAATTACTTGTTGGATCTATTTTTCTTCTTCTGCGTTCTCCCTTTCCCCTTTTCCCCAAACCCTAACCAACCAGTCATCATCAATTTCTGATTTCGGTTTCGGCTGCCTGCCTTGATCCATCTATCAATCCTTCTTCTTCGCTCGATTTTCACGATTTTCACTCATCTTTCTTCTATAGTAAGTGTCCATGCCGCAACCACAATATTCCCTTTTTTTTTTTTTCATTTCATTTATGTTGATTATTATACTAGTAATTGTGTTGTACTCCGTTAATAATGAATTCATTAATGTTATTGATTGATTTGGTTTGTTTGTAGCAGAATTCAATCAATTCATTCTATATCATATGGCTTCAAATCACATGTCAGCTGTTACAAGCCGTTCAGGTTCGTTTGTTAGTTCATTGGTTTCATTTCAGTCTTCACTATCTTCGTTCAGAGTATTAAAACAACATAGATAGATAGACTGGGCTGATTTTGTATTATGAAGAAAATTGAAACCCCCCAAAACCCTCCCTCTATTATTTCCACTTCCTCCTTCCTTTTTACCCAAGCTATTAGAATTTGTTCGGTTTGTAAGGTGAGGATTGCCCCCCCATGTGGGACACTCTTTAACACACACCCTCCTCTCAAATCTCCCAAACAGATCCTTAATTTCTACAATCATATAAACCTTATCATTCACTGTGATATTTCACATGCAGTATAAGTTAACTTTCTTGTGCCATTCATCACCTATTCACGTGTTTCAATATTCCCTTTACAGGGTCAACTAATGATGCTTTATACAAGGAATTGTGGCATGCCTGTGCTGGACCCCTTGTCACTCTTCCCCGTGAAGGGGAGAGAGTGTATTACTTCCCTCAAGGTCACATGGAACAGGTAAAAGTTGAATCAACATGCATGCATCACCTACTATTTCATAATTCTTTTGTTTCTGTGCTTTAAGACCTTATTCATGCATTCACTCTGCATCTAAACTTTGTATTCTGATCAACTATTCATGCTTGTGCTTTTGATTATTGCATTGTCGTGTAATCATGTGTATCAACTTCTATCACCGTAGGTAGCATTTTAAATTATATGTAACAATGATTAATAGCACCTGACAATTCATATGTTTAGCATAAATGGTTTTCGTTGTATTGTACTGTGAAGTTTTTTAATTTACCTTACCCTTGCTTATTTATTTTATAGCTCGAGGCATCTATGAATCAGGGATTAGAGCAGCAAATGCCTTCCTTTAATCTGCCCTCTAAAATATTATGTAAAGTGGTCAATATTCATCTTCGGGTTAGTCATTATCTTTCTCCACAATCTTATTAGATATTTTCTTCATCATGAATCTCTTATTTGGAAATCTATTTTGCTTTACTACGATCATCATTTTATTGTTAAAATCATCTTGGTCGTGCAGGCTGAACCTGAAACAGATGAAGTATATGCACAGATAACTCTGCTACCTGAGACCGATGTAAGGATGCTATTCTTTGTTTGACATGGTTGTTATATTTAAAATAAAACAGTTCTGTTTATTTATTTATGTCTCAACACATTTTCCAGTTTTTTTTCCTTGCCGATTTGGTTTCTTTTTTGTCTCATTTTATGTATGTTTTATTTTCCATGTCTTGTTGGTTTAGCAAAGTGAGGTGACAAGCCCAGATGATCCTCTGCCTGAACCTCCAAGGTGTACAGTTCATTCATTTTGCAAGACACTTACGGCTTCTGACACTAGCACTCACGGAGGTTTCTCTGTTCTTCGAAGACATGCAGATGATTGTCTACCACCATTGGTTAGCAACTTTATCTTCTTGAAAGTCATTAAGGATGCCAGATCATGATCATCTTTAGTTGTTATTTACACACTATAATTCCTCAATTCCCTTATTTATTTCAGGACATGACTCAGCAGCCACCATGGCAAGAACTGGTTGCAACTGATTTGCATGGAAATGAGTGGCATTTTCGACATATTTTTCGCGGTAAGTAGCTTGGCTATCTTCTTTTGGTTTATCTTTGAACCTTATTTTATAATGTAAAGAGCAACATCGTGTTATAAAAGTATAAAACTCTTTCTATGGCGGGAGAAGAATCAGATCTGTTGCGGGTCTGTTGCCTTACCTAAGTTACCTTGCATTTGCAAGAGGTTGATTCTATTGATTAAAACTTGTGGCTCCTAGTCACATAGCAGAACTCTGATCATTGCTTTTGTGGCTCCTAGTCACATAGCAGAACTCCGATCATTGCTTCAAGGCTTCCATTCAATCTTGTTCTATCATTGTTTTATTTCTCTGAAGTGTTTGTTTGGTGGAAAGAATTATACTACCTCCATCCCTAAGTGTCTGTTTGGTTCGGGGGTTTTGGAGGGGGAGGGGAGGGAGTATTTTAATTTTTAAGTCTTTGGTTCAATTTTTAGGAGGGGAGGGGAAGGGAGGCAAATCCCTCCTAGCATCACTTTTTGCTTCCCCTTTTATGGAGGGGAGGGGAAGGAAGATGTGTTATTTATATTTTAACTAGACTCCAACTTGTGCATCACACAGGTTTTTTAGAGTTTTATATATAAGTACCAAATTGGCTATATTATTACTTGTCAACATCCTTAAATGTATTATATATAACATTTAAATAAAGGCTTTAATGATACTATTGAATAAATCAAATTAGAATCATTTTTAATATCATAAATCAAGTTATATTCATTTTGTGAAATGAGTCAATAACCAACTATTGAACATTCTGAAATGAAGAGGGTAAAGAATTGAATAACATGGCTTGCATGAAGAACTTAGTCCTTATAATAGTGGGTCACCAATGTTAAACTCAATCTCTTATCAATACATGTAAAAAAAAAGACATGAGATTTTAGATAGAAGAAAATTTTAGAGCAAGGAAAGACAGTAATTGATTAGGACCATATAGATTTTCGAAAGACACAAATTGAGATGTTAAAAAAAATATAAAAACAATGAAAACTTGCGGAATATACTTTATTAGAAGCATATATGCATCATATGAAAATTTTAGAATACGGAAGGCATTAATTGATTAACCGCATATATATTTTTGAAAGACACAAATTGAGATGCTAAAAAAATAGGGTTAAATATGTTTTTAGTCCCTGTAAAATTAGGACATTTTAAGTTTAGTCCTTACTTAATTTTAATAGTTCCTCAATTCAAATTTGTTTAATTTATGCTTAAACTCTTAAGTTTTTGAACAATTTTTTGCAGACGTGTTTAGAACATTACTAGAAGTTCCTCCGCAAAAAATTAAGTAAGGACTAAACGTAGAAGTTCCCAATTTTATAGGGATCAAAAACATATTTAACCCAAAAAAATATAGAAACAATAAAAACTTACGACATCATATTTTGTTTTTTTGACAGAGGCCACATAAAATTTATTAGAAGCATAAAAGTAACAATAAATGTAAAAATTGAAATCAATGAAAATAAAAGAGAGCGCGGAGAACTACCGAGCAGCATGTTTTGAATTACACTAGAAACTACTGTGAAGCTTATGAAACCAACAGAACGGTTGTTAATATTTGTCATGATATGATTCTTATTGGTCGGAAAGCACCTATTGAGGGTTGGGTGAAATTAAATACGGATGGTTCATGTAGGGTGAAATTAAATACGGATGGTTCATGTAGAGAAAATGGAAGAGCAGGTCGTGGTGGTATTACTAGAGGTAGTGATGGCGAAGGGCTTGGTGGTTTTGCTAAAAGCATTGGAGTGTGTAGTGCCTATATGGTGGAGCTTTAGGGACTGTATGAAGGTTTGAGGTATGCTAGAATCTTGGGATTTCAAGCGATTGAGATGAATGTTGATTCTCTAGTGGTTGTTAATGCTCTTACGCAAAATGGGAGAGGGAGTCCAATGGGAAGATCTTTGGTTGAAAAGATTCACCGTATGATAGATTTGGAGTGGGAAGTTGTTGTTAAGCACTCATATTGTGAAGCAAACTAGTGTGCGGATGCTTTAGCAAACTATGGGTGCTCTTTGTCAGGTGATATTAGTTTCTTTGAGTCGCGTCCGACGCAATTTGGCCACTTGCTCACAGCTGTTGTAATGGGATTATCTATCCCTCGTTTAATTTTAGTGTAGTTTATTTTCCTGGCAAAGCTCTCTTCGTCATAAAAAAAAGAGGGTGTAGAGAGAAACTATGGATTTGGAAAATTATTAAGGTGGGAGAAAGAGGAATGAAAAGAAAGTTGGTTGAAGTAGCAGAGAAAGATGGATAGAGAAGCCATGCCTAAGTAGAAAACAAATCTTCAAATTTCTTTCAAACTCAAAGCAGTATAAAAAACAACACAATGAATATAGTAGGTGGGTCAACATAAATTTTCGTTTAGCACTTCTCAAACCAATATCACTTTTTTTTTTCTTTCTCTTTCACAGTCAATTTTGTGATAAGGTTAAAGTGATGAGACTATTTGTAATATGCAGTTTATTTATGGACAAAACTTATGTACAGTACCATAGGTACTGTTTTTATTGTTGTCCTGTTAAAACATAACACATGTATTATATAATTCAATTAATAATTAATTAATGAATTAGTGCCGCTTCTTCTCAATCGTTCTCAAAACAGTTCTGTTCTTTCTCCAAAACCAACCTCCTTCACCATGAAAGTATAACTGCAGCTTCATGAAACCAACATCTCATTTATTCATCACCATAACCAACAAATCTGTGAGACCACACATAGAGGCTGCGAGCAACAAGATTAATGGCGTGTAGATTGAGATCCAATGCTCCCGCAGCAAGTTTGCATTGAATTTGTATCGACACATTCACTTTTACCAGAGCATACACCGGCTTCGTCGAGCACCCCTCAACGTTATCAGAAGTTTAAAACCACAAGACACAGCTATTGCGAGACCACACCCCCC
>Ga0228710_1009824_pt1 | contig 13081 bp, 6 predicted proteins | sample MedpolnodulmetaG_FD_177995 | JGI IMG/M metagenome (GOLD analysis project Ga0228710, IMG submission 177995) | Root nodule microbial communities from Medicago polymorpha collected in Santa Monica, California, United States - pink nodules | ecosystem: Host-associated > Plants > Roots > Nodule...
CAAAGAAATTCATCCTCTCAAGCACTTTACCATTCTCCATAAAAAATATAGCTAGAAACAGATCATGCTCTGATCCACGAACAGTTCCGAATTTCACAACCTAGAGAGTTGATGCCAAACAATCAGGCACAACAGGAGAGTTCAAAAGCTCTTCGTCGAATTTTGATATTCCCTGATGATATTAGTTGTTATGCCCGGTGAGTATAGATGAGAGGGGAGAGGCAACAGTGGCAGAAAATGCGTACGTGACGATGAGTCTTTGCGGTAGAACAAAAGGTGTCTGCCACGTTAGCACTCAAATGTTCAAGTCAGTAATGGAACTGAGAAAGTGTGTGTAGAAGGTATTGTGAAAAGTGAATCATACCTTGAGGGTGAAACAATTTCACCCTTATATATGCGCGCATTGAGAATGACAACCTCCTAGTTTTGCGGTGTGTGATTAGGAACGGTTAGAGAACACATGAAGGGTGATCCTCGCACGGGGGAGTGCTTGCATGCGATGTGGTGCATTAAGTTGTCGTGTTCCTTCAGGCGCGGGGCCTTAAGACGGTGTAAGTTTAGGCCACGTGTCAACGTGGGATTCATCTTTTAACCGGTCCAGAACATTAGTAATTATTACTCCTTTCGTTCCTTTTCAAGTGTCTTTTTAGGATGAATTGTTATTTAATTGTCTCTCGGTATTTTAAGATAACGATTTGTCAATTATACCATTTGTCAATTACTCTTATTTTTTTCAATAAAACTAAAAACTAAAGTTTTTTTTTTAAAACAAAACTTGTTTGTTCTTTTTATTATTAAAAAAAATTGTTTCTTGTTAATTATCTTCAAATTTAAACAAAATTTTGTTACAAACAATGGTTCTAAGAAGACTTAAAATTTTATAAATAAGATGAGTAACAATTGTTAAAAATTTCAAGTGTAAAGTAAAAAACAGGTTTGAGAGGAGAAAAATAAAAAACTTCATGAATGTTCAAAAGCAAGAAAAAGTGAAAGACTCGTTGGAACTGCTGATGAGAGATGAAAAGGGAGAAATAGTTGAAAAAAAAAGTCTTTAATAAAAAAAGAAGTCCAAATAAGAGGAAAAATAAGGTTAAATGATCATCAAAGTTTAGAGTGTGTTTGGATTGTCCTCGTGAGCTTAATTCAGTTGGTAGAGACAATGCATAAAATATGCAAGGTTTGGGGTTCGAACCCCGGCCACCACAAAAAAAAAAGAGTGTGTTTGAATTTGGATGAGAATGTTTCGAGGGAATGTAATGTTTTAAGAGAATTCAAATATTTTGAGGTGTATTCCATTGTTTGGATAATAATTTGAAGGATTTTCAAAATGATGGAAATTTATGAAGGATTTTGTTCAAGTTAAATTTAGAGAATTTCAAATGGCACCTAAAAGTTATGAATTTTCAAAATTCTTCTTTGTTATAATTTTTAAAATTTTTCATTTTGGTCCTCAAATTTTCCATAATTTTCAATTTGACCGCAATAAATTTATAAAAAATTGCAAATTGATCCCTCAAATTTTCCAAAAATTATAATTTGACCCCCAATTTTTTTTTAAAATTGTAAATTGATCCCTAATTTCATTTTTCAAATTTGGCCCCAAAAAATTAAAATTTAAAAAAGTTGCCCAAAAATGATGACAATGAATTTTTTTATTACTCCATCCAAACAAAAGAATTGAGAAATGAAAGTAATTTTATTGAATCATTTAAATTGCCTAAAACTTTAAATTCTTTAAAAAAATTCAATTATCTCATCCAAGCACATTCTTAGTAAATTAAATTAATGCTAATTACCAACATTAAAAACTAGAGTACTGAGAACCGGAGATTTTGAAGTAACCCCAACAAAAACTGATTCAAGCTCCAAATGGCTCAACAATGTAAACTTAGATAGAACAACCAAATTTGGTTGTGTAAGAACCTGGACGAAATAAATTAAGAAAAATTATTTGTATTGTGCTAAATGGAATCCATCAACTTCCAACCTCCAGACAGAACAAACTTATGTTTGAAAAATAATTTCTTTTAATTGTTGTTTCAAAACAAATTTTGATATAGACACAACATGCATTGTTTATCTTTGTTACATGATTAACAATAGTTGAATACATGATATCTGTAAACCATCTATATTAAATATAATTAAGTCCCCTAATTAATTTTCAGTTTTCATTTTGGTCTCATAATTAATAAAATTCATGTTTTGGTCCCTTAAGTTTGCCTCCACTAGTCAAATAAATCCCTAACTGTTAAGTTTAACCCCAAAGTTTATGGTGAACCAACCGTAAGGGTGGTCCACCGTAAGTCCTATTAATTATTTTAATTTAGACTGTTTGATCTTTTTTATTAAAAGAGGACCGTTAGATCATGCATGTCTATTGTATCTTACGGTGAACCAACATCTAACTTTATATCCTATTTTCCATCTTCTTCCTTTCACTCATCCATCACCTTCATAAAAAAAATGCTTAATTACACTTTTGGTCCTCACATTTTGACCATCTCACGAAAATGGTCATGCCTCTTTCAAATCGAACAAAACCGTCCTAAACTATCATGTTTTTTTTGCAGTTTTAGTCCCAACTCCTATTTTTAACTCCAAAAACGCAGAGAAATTGCAGTTTTAGCCAGTTTTAGACCTACCTCCTATGCTCAACCATCAAATAAACAAGGAACAAAGCATGTGGGTACAAGGAATCTACTCTATTCAGCACACTAACCAAAAAAACCCTAATTTGAAACATATCTTAGAAATTAGGGTTTTTTGATTAGTGTGTTGAATAAAGTGGATTACTTGTACCCATATGCTTTATTCCTTGTTTATTTCATGGTTGAGCATAGGGAGTGGGTCTAAAACTGCCATTTCTCTGCGTTTCTGGAGTTGAAAATAGAAGGTAGGATTAAAACTGCAAAAAACATATAGTTTAGGGACGATTTTGTTCGATTTGAAAGAGGCAGGACCATTTTCGTGAGCTGGTCAAAATGCGAGGACCAAAAGTGTAATTAAACCTAAAAATAACTGAAAAATTCCAGAAAATACAACCAAAGTAAACCAATCAAAAAACGTTAATAACATAATTATTTTCCCTCAAAACACATAAAACTTTCAACCCTAAAATCATTGGCAACAACATGTTTTTTGTGTTATAGATTGTGGGTCTTTGATTATTCTAAACTTTTGTTTGTTGTTGCCGATGATTTTAGGGTTGAAAGATTTATGTGTTTTGAGGGAAAATATTATGCCATTAATGCTTTTTGATTGGTTTAAGTTGGTTGTGTTTTATGAAATTGTGATGAATGAGGGGAATGAAGAAGAGGAAGAATGGAATATAAAGTTAGATATTGTTGGTTCGCTGTAAGATATAGTAGACATGCATGATCTAACAGTCCTATTTTAATAAAATAATTAATATGATATATGGTGAACCACTCTTAAGGTTGGTTCACCACAGATATTTGGGGTTAACCTTAACAGTCAGGAATTTATTTGACTACAGACAAACTTGAGGGACCAATACATAAATTTTATTAATTATGAGACCAAAATGAAAACTGAAAAATTAATTAGGTGACCAAATAACCGATTAAACCTATAATTAACTATTTTTTTTAAGGCAAATTATGAATTTGAACTACGTTAACCATGTAATAAAATTCAGGTGTATTTGTTGGCGGTGTCTTTACTATATCAACAGTTGTGTGTTGTCATTTAAATAAAAATTATATATGTGAATAAACATGCGACAAATGTATATCAAATCGATATATATATATATATATATATATGTGCCACTATTGACTATATATTTATTTAAATTGTTTTTGTAGGAGCTATAAATTGATAGCAAGTTTTCAATTGTTGCACATTGTTACCAATATGATCTTGAGCTCGTTATGAACTATATATTTAATGCTTGACACCAACATATTCAGTACAACTGCAATATTAAAAAAGGAAAATTACACCACCTTCCCTGAAATGTATGAATATGACACTAACACTCCCTCTAATTTTAAAACATACAATAACCTCCCTTAAATTTTCATTTAATAGACAAACACCACCCTTGGTAATAACACCGCTAATTTTTTCTGTTAACATTTTTCTTTTAGAATTTTCAATTAACCGTTATAGGGGGCATACCTCCGTTGTTGAATCCATTCAAGAAATCAAAATAAAATTCAAATATGAGTATCGGATCAAACATACAACAAAGGTATTCCAAACATTAAAAAAACTATAGGTTTTTTTTAGCAAAAAACCATAGGGTTATAGCTTCTTAATTTCACATTGTAACATCCCAAATTCCGAGAATAGTTACTACTAATAAATATGGAAAGAAAAAAAACGTACACATATTTTTGCTTATTGTTGTTTTTAAAGAAAACTTCATCGAAGTGATAGTAACGAGGTACTTGTGGAAGAGAATAACTCAATAATTAATTTCCTTCAAATTTTCATTGGTAGTGTTCCTGCCAAAGCTTAAACACGTTCGGACTCAAGGCAATGGAATGACAAGTTCAAAATAAACAACCATTCATGATTCGAATAGTTTTAGAATCACTGCAACAACATAAGGAACGAAACCTACTCCAACAGAATAGAATAAACCAAAGCGTAAACTCTAGCCAACATAGCATCCAAGTTTAGGCCGTCAACAGAACAGAAATAAAAAAAAAACCTAAAGCTAATCAAACTAATCCCAACACTAATAACTAGCTCAAGGCTGCTCCTCTCCACTGACGTCAACTCCTCATCAAAGTGAGTTATATCGTATCCTCGAAAGGGAAACCATCTCGACGAGGTAGATCGAGGTTATCATCTGAATCAAAAGTAAGGGTCATCTCCAACTAACCAACATAGTACAAATATGCATGCAGGCATAGATTTAAACAATAGATAACCAAAAATAAATAAATAATTCAATAAACCATACAAGACACATTACTTAGTTTCTTAATCACCACACCTAGCGCTTTAAGTTACAACTTGACTACAATGCGTTAGTCCCTGTTGGTCATTCTATATGCCAATGCTCATGATCCGGATTTCACCTCTATGTGGAGTCAAATGTCCCACCATTGGACAATATACCCCACCATTGGGCAATACCCCACCGTTGGGTAATAACTCTAAAAAAATTCGGCGTTCAGTACCCCACCGTTGGGCATTATTCTGAAACACCTAATGCATATGAATCGTCACTACCCCACCATTGGGTAGTAACTCCTAAAACTCAATGTTCAGTACCCCACCGTTGGGCATCAATCTGAGTCATCTAATGCATGAATGTCTCCATAAATACCCCACCATTGGGTAATAACTCATTAACTCTAAGTCTAGATCCCGCCTTTGGACATAGTTTAGAAACACCATTTTAGTTACTTATCACACATAAAAAGTAGTATTCATGTTAAACAGCTCACACAAATAATAATACATGGTATTCATGTCAAAACAACACCACCAAAATAATTATCTCAACACAAATATATAACACATAGCATTCTCTTAAAAAAATACACCATTATGATAATTATCACAACACAAATATATATGCACAAATACACGTACGGAAGCGCGTGGAGTGATGCCCTTACCTTCACCACAACCGTCATTAAACTCCTCGAGCGGTAGTCTTTGCTCTCCTACCTCTACACCTTCACAATAAAATATTTACTAGCTTAGTTTCAATTCCAATTCCTCTCAATCTTTACACAAGTTTACTGTTGGGTTAAGGCATAATTCACCACTACTCTTCCTAATTATTTTGCTATCAAAATAAGTCCCCTTTTTTCTTTATTATTATATTTGTTTCTGGCTATTCACACTTTCAGCTCATGTTTTAACAAGCATATTTCATTTTAACTCTAAACCGAAAAAGAACTATCTAATTTTATTTCATAACTCAATACAGTTTAACTTGGCCTTCCAAAATTGGGATAAGATTCATGTTTAAGGTAACTAATGTTTAGAGTGTTATGGTCATATATCAGAGAAGAATTAAGGTAAAAACCATGTTACACTAATTATTAATAGGCTAGATAATTGAGACTTCAAGTTAAAGGTTGATTCAAGGTTACAATACTTCCTCTATCATCAGGTCTCCTCCTATTTACAACGTCTCAATTCTCGTTTATTCTACATTTCTACTCCACCAAAACTCCTACCGTCTCTACAGACAATTATTTCTCTTAATTACGGTTACGATCCGAAACGATGAACCAATTCTTTTATTACTAAAACCCAAGCAATGATAAGATAGGCATGGAAGAATTTGATTGTGGTCACATATATCTAACGCCGCTCAACCTGTGCAACAGGGGCTGACATGTTGGTTGTGGTCACATAATCTGTTTTCTGTTTAGGGACATACGCTTGCACAATTTTCTTGGCTGTGTGTTACTCTTTAATTAGAGGTTGCTTCCCATGATCAATTTTAAATTCTTCTTTGTTCAAATGTAACCATTTGCAACTTGCAACACCATGCCCTATGATCTAGCAATGTGAGTGGAACTCGGGAAGGCGCTCATAAATAACTTCCACATAGAATGTGTAACCTTATCTCTCAGCCATTATCTCATCAAATGTTTCGATAAATCCGTATCCACTAAAATCATAGCATAATAGCCGAAGGAACGATATTGTGTAGGAACATCGACAGTTATCGGTGTACCTACTGCACTAGCTATTTCAAAAAGTGTATTTTCACTCCAATATTTTTGTGGCATGTACATTAGAGGGATCAAAATCTGTGACTCAGTATGATAACGTGTACTATGATGAAAATCCCTCTTCCACGGAGATAAATATAGCACCCTGGTTTTATTCATTGTTCCCCTAGCCCAAACTAGACGTAAATCCTCATAATTCGAGAATTGAAATTGTTGTAATTTGATGTACTTGAATTGAACGTGGAGAATTCAATGTTAATTTTGATACATGAATGAAACAAAGGTCCAATTCCTAAAAGACAATTCAAGTGAATTGTTCCAGTGGTGACAATTGTGATTATACTGAATTGGATTAACCAAGCCTTTGATATATTCATCTATTTGGTGTTTTTTATTATGTTTTCTATATGTTTTGAAGTATTTTATAAATAAGAATTTTTATGGATTTATAAGTACTATCTTAATTTTTTGTTAAATTTGTTTTGTCATGGATCTAATTTAGATCAGATAGTGTATATTGCCATGTTGTGTTTTAGAATCATTTTTTTAAATTAGAACTCAAGAAGTTATGTTTAGATTGAACATATGGCAACTTCACTTTATGGTCTGCATATAGAATGTGTGCCTGATTTTTCTTCAGGTTGAACAGTTAAAACCTGTATGGTTTCTTTGATTTTATTGAAAATTAATTATCTCGAGTTACACAATTATATTGTTGTAGATCTAGATCATTCAATTAAGATCATATTAGTGTATATTTTCACGTAATGTTTTTAATACTCCTTTAAAAATGAAATAAAATAAAATATTTGGTTTAGATTGAATGATTTAGATGATATGACGGTATGAATTTGTGATTATCGTGTATATAAAATATTTGTGTCAACTTATTCGTTAGTTTTAGCACATAAAAATCATCATAATTTATCATATTTTACTATTGTTAAAAACATAATTGTTTTTAACATTAACATTTTTAATTTGTGTTCTCTTCGGGGGATAGAGATCCAATATCTAGTTATTATGTCGACTCGAACGTTTAAAAATCACATAATATTATTATGGCAATTTTGCAACATATTCTTGCAAACCATTCCAAGAACTATGATCTTGAGAAAGATGCACTTGTTGACTCCACTTGAAGCTCAAAGATTTTATTTCATTGAAAGAGAAAATAATTGGACTATGGAAATGAGCAAACGAGATAATAATCGAGAATGAGATATTGTAAGATATGATTAGAATTTAACATATTTTAATCGTGACAAATTAACACATGCCACACCTGTTGTAAAATTGTTTATTCAGTATTCTACACATATACCTTCAAACAGAAAATTCAGCTCAAAGCTTGAAGTGATTCTATTAATACTTCATATTATTCTTGTTATATGAATCGTGTCACTTCAAGCTTCGAGTTGAATTTTTTATTGGAGGTTTATGTGTAAAATACTGCATAAACAGTTATACATAAGTTAATTTGTCACAATTCATAAATGTTGAATTGTAGCCATATCTTACTACATCTCGTGCCTGATTATTACCTTGTTTGCTCATTTCCGATGTCCAACATTTGCTCTTTAAATGACAGAAAATCTTTCGAGCTTCAAGTGGAGTAACTGTTTCATCTTTCTTAGGATCATAATTATTGGGACGGGTTGCGAGACTCTGTTGCAAATTGCCATAAAATCATTATATGATTTTTAAACTTTAGTTTCAAACATAGTTACTAGAAGTTTGACCTCAATCCTCCTAAGAGAACCTCAAATTAAAAATGTCAAGGTTAAAATATCTATTTTTTTCACAATAGGAAAATATGATAACAACAATGGTTTTTATTTGGTCGAACTAATAAATAATCTGAAACAATTGTTTTTAGTCAAGATAATCACAAATCCACACAGTCACACGATCTAGACCATTCAAATTGAACCAAACATTTAATTTTGTTTCATTTTTAAAGGTGTATTGAAAACATCAATTGAAAATTTACACTAGTATGATATTAAATAATTGATCTCGATCCACAACAATGTAATTGTGTAAATGGAGATATTCAATTTTCGATAAATTTGAAGAAATTATAAAGGTTTATAATTGCTCAACCTTAAGAGAAATCAAGAATGCATACTCTATTGAGTCAAGGTACCACAAACTCCCGCAAACATATATTTGATCTGAACATAACTTCTAAAATTTTAGCTAAATAATTAGATCTAAAACATCAAATATCAATAACACTCTCTGATCTAAATTAGATCCATGACATTACAAATTCAACAAAAAATATGGATAATGTAACAACCCGATTTAGGATTTTATTTATTTATTATTTAATTGTTTAATGTGTTATATTTGTTGATTATTTGGATTTTAGAGATATTAAGGGTATTTTGATACTTTTGTGGTAGGGAAGTTATTTTATGAAAATAGTAGTAACTTGGGGTAATTAATAGAATAATGGTGTTTGAGTAATAATGAGAGTTTTAATGAAGTAATTGTGTAGTAACATTTTATGAGTGGTAGAAAGTTACTAAGTTCATTAGTGAGTGTGACTAAGCTCAAGAGTATATAAGAGAATAGTCTTTGTGAAAATTAGGGTTAAGAGCTCATTTGTTCATTTTGAGAAGAAAAGAGACATAGAAAGAGAGTTTCCTGAGAGGGTTTCTCAAAATGAACAAATGAGCTCTTGACCTTAATTTTCACAAAGACTATTCTCTTATATACTCTTGAGCTTAGTCACACTCACTAATGAACTTAGTAACTTTCTACCACTCATAAAATGTTACTACACAATTACATTATTAAAACTCTCATTATTACTCAAACACCACTATTCTATTAATTACCCTAAGTTACTACTATTTTCATAAAATAACTCTCCATACCCAAAAGTACCAAAATACCCTTAATATCTCTAAAATCCAAATAATCAACAAATATAACACATTAAACAATTAAATAATAAATAAAACAATTAAATAAATAAAATTCTAAAATCGGATCGTTACAGATAATATTTATAAATCAAGTAAAAAATTTATCCTTTATAAAATACTTAAAAATAGAAGAAAATCATAAAAATATATCGAATAGATGAATCATGTAACATATTACTCATTGAAATAAAATCAATTAATCAAAATCAACTTCAATAGATCAAGAAGATTATATATTAATTTCACAACTATTAAAAATTAACACAAAATCATGTATTTTTTCGGGGTTACATTTTTCTCATATTTAATCAAAGAACTCACCGATTTGTCGTGGATGTTTAAAAAACAAACAATATAGAGGCACGTACTAACATAACATGGAAGATGTAGAAGTACAAGACAACATCATTGATTTACATTTGATCTAGCATAATCCGTTAGTCAGATTTCGTTGCCTCAATGTAGATCTGGTAGAGAACAAAAAAACACAAGATTAATAAAGAGAAAAGAAGCCAACATCGAAGAATATAGATAAAATATTATAAAATAAAATAAATATCCTTTAATTGAACATAGACACACAATTGATTTCACTGAAATGAAATTACACAGGATGTATCAACGTACATATCACAATCATTTCAGCCACATACGTAAATACCACTGAACATCTCTAATATCTAGACGAGTGATATAGATATATTAAATAGCCAAATGAAAGATAATATGGAGAGAGGGGGAGAGAGACCAAGAGGGAGAATGCAAGAGGTAGCGGCGAACATATAGCAATTCTGAACTTACGAACACATTTATAAAGAGTTCGTAAATGGAGTTCATAGTGCAATTAGGTTAAGTATCTTAGTTATATTTTTTTAATGTTATGTTAATGGGCTTCATGAGTCCAAGAAGTACAGAGGATATATGGGTTCCTTTATTATCTTGAATTCTGCTCTTTAAGTATCTTAGTTCATCCTTGAGACCTCTTAACGTTAGACCAAAACACTAAACCTTCAACCTCTGAGGTTCTCCGCTGTTGAATTGTGCATGAATGCGATCCACCCGACCATTGTTTCAAATCTACACAATAAGAAATTAAAAACAATCAATGAAAAACTCATATGAACATTTCATCAAACACTTGGAGTGCAAATTATACATAAACCCTAAAAATGATAACTACAACATAAACATGCAAACATCTAAACAATTAAGCAATATAAGTGATTTACATGTAACATTGTATGATTTCTTGGCAAAAAAATCAAAATTTAAACTGAACCCCAAAACTAAAAAAATCTAATCCAAGTGTAAAAAATATAACATAATCATGCAAACATCTAAACATCATAACAATTAAGCATATAAGTCATTTACATGTAACATTCTATCATTTCTTGCAAAAAAATCAAAATTTTAACAAAACACTAAACCTAAAAAATTCTAGTTTAAGTGAAAAAATCTATCATACCAACATAATTTAAGTGAAAACTTACTTGTTCTTGTTATTGGAGTGTTGTTTGATTTGAAGTTGAAGGAATTTTGGATTTGGGTAATTTGAGAGAGATTTGATTGGAAATGAGAAAATGAGGCTCTGCCTAGGCATATAATCATTTCACTTGGGAAAATGAGGCTCTGCCTAGGCACGTAGCGTGAGTTAACTCACGCAGGGGCAATATGATCATTTCACTTGGGAATGAGCAAAAACGTTTTGGTAAAGAGCAAAATTCTATTATCTTTACTTTGGACAAGGCCCACCTTTTTAACTGCATCTCCTTTTCTTATTATGCAATTATATTTGAATATGAGTCTACACTAAATTATAATTTATTTTAATTATTATACTAGTATCATCAAATTATATATTTTTCGTCCTCGTGAGCTTAGCTCAGTTGGTAGGAACAATGCATAATATATGCAAGATATGAGGTTCAAACAACCCGGCCACCACAAAAAAATTATATATTTTTCATTGTTTCCTTCTAAAACTATTTTTCATTGTTAATTGATAGAACAAAATTTATTGATTAAAATCAATTAGAATTTCAAGAATAAGACCGAATTATCCACCGAATAAAATTTAATAGATTCATTAATATTTTTTTATCAATGCAGATTGATCCATCCATAAAAATATTAATTTTTTATATAACAACAACAACAAAGTCTTATTCCACCAAGTGAGTTCGACTGCAAGGATCAAATTACGCCATATTGTTTTTTTATCATAAATCATATTTGAATTCAACTCATTGACCTCTAAATCCTTTCTAATGGTTTTTCTTATAGTTTTTCTAGGTCTTCCTCTACCTCTTTTGATATGACTCTCCTCCAACTGGTATACTCTTCTTACGACGGCATCTATGGGTCTTCTCTCTACATGCCCAAACCATCTAAGCCTATTTTCTACCAACTTTTCTACCATAGGTGCTACCCCCACTCTCTCCTTAATGGTGACATTCCCAATCCTATCTCGTCTAGTCTTACCACTCATCATGCGCAACATCGTCATCTCCACAACACTTACTTGATTCTCGTGTTGGCTTTTAATCGCCTAACACTCCATACCATACAACATTGTCAGTCTGACCGTTGTCCGGTAAAACTTTCCTTTCAACTTAAATGGTACTTTCTTATCACACAAAACACATGAGGCTATTCTCAATTTCAATCACTCAACTCGAATACGATGATTTACATCTGCTTATATTTCTCCATCATTTTGTACTATGGACCTAAGATATTTAAACCGTGTAACTTGGGGTATGATATGATCTACAACTTTCACCTCCAAGGTAAACCTACTTCTCCTTTTGCTGAAGTTACATTCCATATACCTCGTCTTGCTTTTACTCATGCGAAAACCATATGCTTCTAAGGCTTTTCTCCAGGTCTATAGCCTCCTGTTCAATTCCTCTCTCGACTCACCAAGCAAGACTGCATCATCTGCAAAAATCATACATCTCGGTGCTCATTCTTGGATGTGTTCCATAAGTACATCCAAAACTATAGTAAAATGATAAGGACTTAGGGTTGACCCTTGGTGAAATCCTATTGTTATAGGAAAATGTTCGAAGCTCCCTCATATATATCTTTGATAACTCTAATATATGAAATCCTAACCCCTTTCTTCTTTAGGGCTTTCCACGAAACCTCTCTAGGCACTCTATCACACGCCTTTTCCAAATCAATGAAAACTAAGTGCAAGTCTTTTTTTATTTGTACGATATCACTCCATCACACATCGAAGTAAGTAAATAGCTTCCATAGTCGGCCTCCCAGGCATAAAACCAAATTGGTTATCTGATGAGCAAAACCGCAAGTGTACGGTTTTGCCGAAGTAGTAAAAAGAGAGTATCGTTCCAATAGGGAGTTGTTTAATTTGATTTACCTTTAGAAGATGATTAGAGAGTTTGATTGTAAAGTTTTGGGTTTTAAAGGTTTTAAAATGATAATAATAAAAAGCGC